>VTLG01002461.1_pt1 | contig 30266 bp, 34 predicted proteins | sample 4694571 | NCBI WGS metagenome assembly VTLG01 (sample SAMN12604809, study PRJNA352737) | marine metagenome | biome: ENVO:00000447; feature: ENVO:00000209|ENVO:00000569|ENVO:01000036; material: ENVO:00002151; isolation source: viral sequences binned using virsorter ...
CCCCCCCACGACTCGAAGCCGAAGCCAGTCGCGAAGCGGCGACAATCGAGCGGTCACTCGGCGCCGAACGGGCCGAAGGTCTTGCAGCGCAAGCGGCACTCGGCGGCGCGGTCTCGGGTCGCGACATTTTCCTACGCGAGCAAGCCGCGCAACAAGCCCGCACGGGCGCCCGCATCGAAGCCGGTCGAGACATTCAGCGAGCCGAAGCGATGCGACGAGCCGAGCAACAAGCCGAGATCGAGTCGTTGCGCGGGGCTCGGTCGGCGGCCGAACAACGCGAAGCGGCCTTCGGTGCACAGCGAGCGCAAGCGATCGGCCAGATTCTCACCGGCGGTTTGGCGGGCGGTGCCGCGATTACGGAACAGGCAATCGCTAGCCAAGCGGCCGAAGACCAACGCGCCTTCGATTTGAAACTAAAACTCGCCGAGCTCGGCGAACTCGACAACGAAGCCGTACGCGCGGCCGCCGGCGGTATTTCGAACCCGTACGCACGACGTACAGATCCAAGGTAAACCGATATGCCGACGAAGAGCGAACAGTACCTTGAACAGTACAGCGCCGCCCGACGGGCTTCGCGCACGTACGACGCCGTTGTGCGCGACATTCGCGACGAGCGCCAGCAATTGCAAGCGCTGCAACAACTCATCGCGTCCGAACGAAACGCGCTCGTGCAGCTCGAAAACGCGTACGACCCCGACAAGACGCAAGACACGATTGCCGACGAAGTGTTGCGGGCGTCGTACTCTTCGGAAGCACTCGCGGCACAACTCGCGGCACAAACGAAGGCCGCCGGCGCGGCCGCTACCGCCGTACCGCGATCGATCGTCGAGACCGTCGAAAAGGGCGAAGCGAGCGAAGCCGCCGTCAACCAAGCGGGTTTCCTTGCGATTTCTATGCTCGGCAATCGTGACCGGCCGATGACGCAACAAGCGGCCGACGCGACGATTGCGTACCTCGAAGCCTTCGACCCGAAACAGTTGCCGAAAGGCACGTTGCAACGCGCCAAACAAGCGGCCGCGTCAATCCCGAACCGCCCGACGCGCGGACCAGGCGGGCCGGCGTTGACTCCCGAGCAAGCCGCGCAAGAGGCGGGCCGACAACGGGCGCTCGAAGCGGTGTACCACTCGTCGCCGCTCGGTTTCGCGGGCGCCTTTGAAGGTGAGGCCGAAGCCCGCAAGCGCCGGACGACGAAGGCACCGGGCGACACTTCGTACGCAACGGCCAACGACGCGTTGTCGGTTTACCTGGATATGCTCGAAGACGGTATCGCGAGCGCCGACGAGCTCGCGCGAGTGTCGGGGGTCGACGCCGAGCAAGCCCAGCGCGACTTCCGGTACGCGAAGGGTGTATACGCAGACGCGAAGGCGAAGGGCGCGTACCAGAATCGGCAACGCAAGTTTTTCGAGCCGGCTTGGTTGTCGCAAGCCGCACGCGTCACCCGACTCGAACGCGACCTTGCGGCCGCTACTCCCGAGGTACGGCGGTCGGTATCCGAAGAGGCCGCGCGGCGCGTCCTACAGCAACGCGGGCTCGACCCCGACGACCAGTACCTACAGTTTCGCGGCACTCCGAAGTACGACTATCTTCGGGCGGCCGACCGCATCTTCGATCAGGTCGACGAGGTCGAACCCGCGACGGCGGCACAAAAGAACGTCGCGGCGTTGCTCGATATGTACGAGCGCGAGGGTACCGATTGGCGAATCGACGACCTTGCCGCCCAGCTTGGCAAGACCCTATCGGGCGACGAGCTCGTCGAAGCGGTCGGGTTCGGTATGGCGCTCGACCGGCAGACGCGCGAAGGGCGCAAGCCGCCCGACCAGCGCAAGTTGCAAGCCGAAGAGCGCGAGCGCGTCGAACAAGCCGAACGCACCCGCGACGCACTTCGGGCCGAAGCCGAAGCCGAAATCGAAGCGGCGAAGCGCGAACGTGACGCGCTCGACGCCGAGCTCAATCGGGAGGTCGGTCGCAACCTACAGCAAGAGCTAAGAGAAACGCCGCCGAAGGATAGAGCCAGCGAGTACGCGCGGCTTCGCGGTCTGGGCGCAAGCGTTGAAGACGCACGAGCGGCCGTGTTGCCGCTATCCGAAGAGACGTTGCCGTCTTCGGGTGTCGACTTGCGGACGCCGGAACAAATAGCGGCCGACCTGCAACGCTTCGAAGCCACGGGCGAAGCGACGGGTGAAGATTTCACGCTACGCGGCGAAGTTGTACCGGTCGACGAGCCCGAAGCGACAACGGCCGACGACGAGCCCGAAGAGAAACGACTCGACCCCGACGAACTCATGCGAATCTACGGGGGCTAATCGTGGCGACGTTCGACGAGTACATGGCGGCCGCCGGTCGCGCTCATGCGGCCGGTGATACCGACGCGGCGCGAACACTTGTACAAGCTGCTATGCGCGCCCGTGCGGAGCCCGTAGCGCCGCCGAGCGTACCCGAGACCCCTACCGTACCCGTACCGCCGTCGGAGCCCGTAGCGCCGCCGGTAGCGCCGCCGGTCGACGCGCCTACCTTCGACGTCGGCGAAGCACGGGTTGTGGAGACCGAAGCCGAGTTGCCGGGCTTCGAGATTCCGCCCGAACCGTCGTTGCCCGTGACTCGCGAGCGACCCCGGCCGGCTTCGTTCGAGCCCGAAGAAGAGACGGCCGCACGTATCCGCGAGCTCGTCGACGAGCGCATACAGTCGGCACTCGAAGCGCGCGGCCGTACGACCTTCGACGCTACCGAGGTAGCAGCCGAAGCCGAAGCCGAAGCGCTCGAAGACATCGAACGGCAACGCGGCCGAATGATTATCGCCGGCCGTGAAGACGAGCCCGTCGAGCCGACCGCGTTTACTCCGATGGGTCGACCGACTCGTATCTCGAAGAAAATCGCACGGGCGCAAGCCGACGACGACTTCGAAGGCTTCCGCATTGGCGAGGTCGAGCGACTGTACCGAGACCCCGACACGGGCGACCTTCGACCCCCGACGGCCTTCGAAGAGCTCTTCGAGACCTTCGCCGCGCAAGCGGTATTGACCGAGGCGGAAGCACGGGCGGCCGACCGACAACTTCAAGAGCGAAAGGACGCGATTCGAACCCGGCTTGCCGCCGGTGAACAAGTGCCGTTCGAAGAGGCGCAATTGCTCGACCCCGGCATGTCGGCGCCGCGTACCGTCATGGGTGTCATCGATGACGCCATGAAGACCGAGACCGAGACCGGCGCCGTATCCGAGTCGCCGCTCGGCGCGACCTTGCGTTCGTTGCCGGCGTTCTTTTCGGCGGCTTTACGCGAAGGGTATTTCGAAGGTCTTGGGTACGAGGTCGACGAAGACGGGCAACCGCTCGACCCGACCGACTTCGGGTACCAGGTCGCGAGAGTGCGCGAAGGTCTCGGGTTGCCGGCGGTCGCAACGAAGGTCGCAACGATTCCTTTGACGGCGCCCGTACCGCTACCCGGCGTCGCGGTCTACGCTCGACGGCAACCCGACGTGGTCGGTACCGACCCCGAAGCCCGCCGACAACGGCCCGACGTCGACGTGCCGGATTTCTTCGGCGACCCCGCGCAAGTAATCGCAGAGGGCGCGGCGCGTCAGGGGTCGCTTGTCGGCGCCGCCCTAACCGCCTTGCGAGACCCCGAAGACCGTCGCCCGTCGGTACTCGACGACCCGTCGGGATGGTTCGAAGGCGAAGCCCGTCGGATTGCCCGCACCATTTCAAATGACCGGGGCATGGGCGACGACTTCGTTGACGCGCCCGAAGTACGTGCGGTCTATGCCGACTTGTACGGCGACCCCGACGCGGCATTTTGGGGCGGGTCGCTCTTCGACCTATTGATACCGGCTGGTCCGGGTACGTCGTTGCGAGCAATCAAAAAAGGGCTCGGCTTAGTCGGCGAAGCGGCCGGCGAGACGAAGACGGCGCAACGGGTCGCCGAGACACTGATTTCGAACGCCGAAGTAAACAACCAGACACGGGCGCAACGGTCATTTTCAAACGCGGCCGCCGACGTCGCGGCGATCGTCGTACCAGGGCGGGCAAGCGACGGTCGAGTTGTGCGTCGGGTAGCCGACAACGTCGTCGACATTACGCCGGGCTTAAACGATACCGAACGCGCCGCCATGAAGGCCGCCGTCAAGCCGTCGAGCAATACCCCGGCCGAAGTCGTGCGGGATATGGCGAAGGCAATCGATCGACCGGTTAACAATCCCGACGTTCAACGGTTGCTTACCGAGGTCGAGTTGCGGACCCCCGACGACCTGGTCATGGTTTCCGAAGCCGTTGCGGTACCCCGCAAGATTGCGCCCGAAGTGCGCCGCGTCATTGGCAAGGCCGCAAGCGACTTGCAACGGGCGCCGACCCCGGCCGCGCAGGCCGAGATTCTACGACGGTACGAAATGCCGGCCTATGCGAAGCGCGTCGAAGAGGCGGGCGGGCTCGACGCGCTCGAGCCACGGGTACAGAATACGCTACGCGAGCAAGTCAAGACGCAAGCGGCGTACAGGGCGACCCCCGAAATCGCTCGGCAAGTGCGCAAACTCGACAAAGTTAGCGAGTACGGCGTCTATGTGAACCGTATGGCGGTGTTGAAGCCGAGTTTCGCGCGCGGTCTATATGGACCGCTCGCACGCCGTATCTCGGCGTTGTACGGGTCGAAATCCTATACGATCAAGCCGGCTTCGGTGTTGAAGACAACCCGCGCACTTCGGGCGGCCGGCGCAAGTGCGACTCGCGAAATCCGGCAAGCGTTGAAGACCGAAGCCCGTACCAGTCGAAGCGCCGAAGCGGCACTCGACAAGGTCTTTGCGCGCGAGCTCGCCGACGAGTCGACCGACGCGTTGTATGCGAAACTTCTCGGCGACATGTACGGCGGCGAAAACGTACAATCTCTACTTCGCGCCCTTCGCGTCGACGACGAAGCGCTCGGCGGCCGTCTCTTGACCGATACGCCGACCGTCCAGACCTTGCGGCGGATTGACGAACACGCGGTCGCGAACCGGTATGTAAAGGCGACCGGCCCGGGTCCCGAAGTCGAGCGCGCCATGTTGCGGGCCATTCTCGAAGACGGTGTACGCAAGCGCGTTGCACGCGGCGGGCAAGAGTTCGAAGCGGCACTCATGGCGAGCGCAACTAGGCGGGCCGATACGCCGAGCAACGTCGGCGGCTTTTTCCGGGTACCCGACCGACTCGACCCGGCCGCCGGTGCACCGGGTAGCCGTATTCGAGAGTACCGCGTACTCGCCGACCCCGCGACCGAAGGCCGACTCATTGAAGGCGTCGACGAGCTCGTACGGGTACTCGGCAACGAGCCCGGCTTGCGTCGTCTCGGCTTCGGCGAGTGGGTCGGCGCGAAGACCGGCCGGCTTCTACAGAATGTCCGCGACGCCGAGTACGCTATGCGGTACGGCTACTATCTGCCGAACGTGCCGTATGTCGTCGGTCGTGCCATCGCACTGCCGATTGTATCGATCGCCACTATCGGCGCCGAGAACACTATGCGCGCGCTCGCACGGGCGGCCGGTAAGGCGGTACCCGAGGGCGCGTCGTTGTATCCCCGAAGTCGGCGGTATGGTCTCGGCGTTACCGACCCCGACGGCGTGTACTACACGCCGAAGGTACTCGACGACTTGCTCGAACTACACGGCGGGCTCGGTCGTACGGCAATCGAACAAGCGCGTATCGATCGACTCGGTCGGGACATTATCGACGACGTACAACGGGCGGCCGGCGGTCGCGGTGCCGAGCTGCTATCGGGCGCGAACCCGTTGCGGCCCGACCTGGTCAACTTCTACCAAAAGACCGCCGAAGCGATCGAGTTGTCGTATCGTCGCTCGGTCTTCGAAGCGGCAATCGCGCACGGTATCCTACCGAGTGACGCGGCGTTGCTCGCCCGTCGAAGCCTGCTACCGTACGGCGAAGTGCCCGGCGCGCTTACCGATACGCTCGGCGCGTTCTTCGTCGACGCCGGCGAGTTGTACTTGCTCGCGAAACAGTTCGGCGACCTTGCGATACGCAATCCCGAACAGATTACCCGAATCGCGAAGGCAACCCGCCTTCGTCAAAAGGCAATCGATCCCTACGGGCTCGAGGGCGACCGCACGCTAAAGACGCTCGGTATCGTTCCGGCCGGTCGCGATGACGAGTTGACGATTTACGGGCCAGAGTCGCCGCACTTGCGGCCGCTCGAACAAACGCTCGACCTGCTACGGGCGGCCGACTTCGTTGCGCAGCGTATGATTGCAGTCGGCAACGAAGCCGGGAAGTTCGAGTTTACCGGCGCACTGAATACGGGTCTCGAAGGCGCCGAAGAGACCATACGATACGGCGTATCCGAACTCATGCCGGGAGTTCTCGACGCGCTTGAAGCGGCCGTCGATAAGGACCAGGGTACGCCGTCGGCGCCAGGTCGAGACTTGCAAGCCTTCGACGACCGGGAAGCATTTTGGGCGGCGCTACTCGCGGCCGACTACGCCGACCCCCGACGCGACTCGGGTATATGGGCGATGACGTTCAAATTGCTCGACCCCGAAGTCAAGATGCCGCCGAAGGAGCTCGCGGTCGACCCCGAAAAGTACCCCGACCTATGGGCCGCACAACCGCCCGAAGGCACGCCGTTTCTGGCGCTCGGTCAAACGCGCGACGGCATACCTATGTACCAGGTCTTCGAACCGTCGGAGCGGGGCTTGCGCAATCTCCAGGCGATACGCGCGTTGCCGCTTCGCACGCTCGAACAAGCCTTCGGCGCCGGCGCGAGCTTGTACGGTTCAACCGACAACGTCGACGTCGAAGCCTTGTTTCCCGAAGGCGGCGCGGCCGCCGTCGGGCGCTTCGTCGGGGGTCGTGCGGTACCCGAACGAGACGAAGAGGTACTTCGAGCTCGACAAACCGAAGCGATTCGGGCCGTACGCGAAGACGTGCGATAGAATGAACACGCAACCAGGTCGTCGACCGTGCAAGAGGTGAACCTATGCCGACTCGTATTACAAACTTCATTCACGACAGCCAGCAAGCGCCCGGTAGCCCGCCGACACTCGGTACCAGTTTCGACGCGGCCGACGTGCACACGCACGACTTGACGGGCGACTTGCCGGCGTTCAAGGGCGCCGGGCTGTACCATGGCATGGTCGACGCTATCTTCGTCAAGTTGACGGCTGCGAGTACGCCCACAAAAGTTACCATCCGACTTTGCCTTGACGCGAACGGCGACGAAGTCGTGGTACCCGATACCGAAGCCGACCTTGTTGCCGGGATTACGACGGCCGCGACAAAGTGCGCGGTCTTCTCGGTCGGTATTCCGATCGTGCAGCTTTTCGACGCGACGAAGCGAAACTTGTTTCTTTTCGCGAAGGTCGACTCGGGTACCGCGACCTTCGCGCAATCCGTCATTACCTGGAGGGAATAGCCGATGGCAATCGCTCCATGTTTCGACCCGACCACGGGCGCGTCGGGCGGTGCGGCGCCGGGCGGTAGTACACCGCCGGGGCTTACCGTATCCGGTCGTGTCGACGGCGGCGGGTACACCGTCACGGCCGGCGCTCGGTCGTTGACAATCTCGAACCCCGACGGCGCGACCTTGTCGACGACCGTGAAAAAAGCGAGCGACAACTCGGCGGTAACCGTCACGGGCTCGACGGGTACTTCGCCGAACTGGACAGCGCCGAGCGGTGGAGCCGAAGGCGAGTCGCTTTCGGTACTCGTCACGGCCAGCAAGGGCGGGCTAACGACGTCGGTTGCCTTTACCGAGCGGGTCGTGTCGACTGGTCTCCAAAACATCGCACTCGAAGAGATCGATCTAACAGATGGGACGTGGACTCTACTGGACCCCGACAGCTTGATCGATACGGTCGCGTTCGGAAGCGGGAAAAATACCATTACTTGGAACGCGACCAGCGGTTCGGCCGATCTCGTGATGACAAACGGCGCGAACTTTCGCGGGCCACGCTGGTACAAGTTGCTCTCGATTTCAGGACAACAAGCGACGACCGCAACTCCGCTTGTATTCGTGACCGACATCGAACCCGACAATAGCTCGGCAAGTGACTTCGGCCAGAAACACTATATCGGTACGTCTCACGTACCGACGTCGACCGTCACGGACACAATCAAGGGCGTCGGTGCAGTTTGGCAAATCAACCAGTCCAGTACCACGATGCAGATGGGGGCATGGACTCGGACGACGACGAGCCTGCAGTCGAGCGCGCTGAACCATAGGCAAATGATGGCGTCGTTGCGCGGCTTCGAATCGCTCGGTAGTCCGTCGTTTATGAACATCCGAAGCAACGACATTGTCGCGGCAACGAACGCCCGGGCAAGCAATCAGAACGCGATCGGTGGAAGTGGCGCGAACTTGTACGTCATTGTAGCGCTGGGCACTTCGACCAACAGCGCCGCGATTGATGCAGGCGACCAAACCATTTTCGCCGCCCATTTCGTCGCGTCCAGCTATACGGGGATTTGATATGCCGACCGTCTATATCGATCAATCGCAAGTGACCTTCGAGCATATCGCGACGCGCGATACCGACGGTACCGAGGTCGACACGCTTGCGTATATTGTGCCCGTCATTATCCCGCTCGACCAGGTACCCGCATGGGAAGCCGCATACGACCCTTCGTCGTCGTCGAGTCCACTCGCGGCCGACTCCCGAGTCATCGCTCGCGCGGTACTCGACGGCATGAAGGCCGAAGCCGAAGGCGAATAAAATGGACGACAGTACGCTCTTGACGCTTGCGACCGGCCCGACGAGCTCGTTGATTTTGCTACTCGGTATGGGTCTCGGTCTGTATCGGTTTTTCGTTCATACCATCGTGCCGGCCGTCAAGGCGTACGTCGAACGTCATCTCGCGAGCGTCGACCGTATGCTCGACGAGCATGCAAAAGACCGCGAAGCGTGGCTTAGCACCATGAGCAAGGCGCAAGAACAGCAAGACCGTATCGAGCGCAAGGTCGGCGGCTTGTATGCCCGCATCGATTCGATCAAGGACGCGTCGTAATGCCGGTGCGTCGAATCAAAAAAGGCGAGCCGGGGTACGGCAAAAACAAGTTCGTGGCGACCGGCACGTACAAGGGCAAGCCGTACACCGTGCGGTTCGGGTCGGCCGAAATGGAAATTAAGCGCGACGACCCGAAGCGGCGCAACGCCTTTCGCGACCGCCACAATTGCGACGACCCCGGCCCGCCGAACAAGGCGCGATATCATTCTTGTAAAATGTGGACGGCGAAGCCGGTCTCGAAGATTCTCAAGGGGAAGTAATGGCAAGCCCATATAACTGGGGAACCCGAAGCCTCCGTCGGTTGAACACGTGTCACCCGGAACTTGTTGAGCTGATGACAACGGCACTCAAGGCCGACGATTGCCCCTTTGACGTGACCGTCATCGAAGGGCACCGCAGCAACGAACGGCAAGCCGAGTTGTATGCGCAAGGCCGCACGACTCCCGGCTCGAAGGTGACGAACGCCAAGCCCGGCCAGTCGCGGCACAACTCGTTCCCGAGTGAGGCGATCGACGTCGGCCCGTGCAACGTGTCGGGCGTCGTTCTATGGCAAGACAAAGATAAGTTCGACGCGTGGGGCGCGCACGTGAAGAAAACAGCCGACGAGCTCGGTATCGCCATCACGTGGGGCGGCGACTTCTCTTGGTACGACGGCGCGCACTTCGAGTTGACCAGGCGAAGTCATGGCTGACGACGCATGCACCAAAAAAATCAAGCGGCAATACAAGGTATGGCCGTCGGCTCGCGCTTCGCAAGCGGTCGCGAAGTGCCGCAAGTCGAAAGGGCAAGTGCGCAAGGGCAAGGCCGGCAAGTCGCTTCGTCGCTGGGCGAAAGAGAAGTGGGTCGACAAGGCGACCGGGAAGCCGTGCGGACATTCGGGCGACGCCAAGAGTCAATACTGCCGACCGTCCAAGGTCGTCTCGAAGAAGAAGACGCCGTCGACCCGCCCTTCGAAGAAGCAAGTACAAGACGCACTCTTCGCAAAGCGCGCCGGCAAGCGCGCGAAATCCACCAAAACACCCAAGAGGTAACCATGACCCGAGAGCAACGACGAGAGCGTATGCGGCGACTCGGTCGATCGATTGTCGCTGGCAATCGGCAGACCATTATCGAAGTACTCGACGCTGTCATCGAACCCCGAAACCCTATCTGGGAACGCATTAGCGACATCGCTATCGGGTACGTCGTCGACGCGCTCTTGGCGGGTCGCGAAGACGTAGTCGACGGCGCGCGCGAAGCGCTCGACCAACTGGAGGGATGACATGCCTTTGAAGCCTGGCAAGTCGAAAAAAACCATCTCGCAAAACATCGCGAAGCTACGACGAGAGGGCAAGCCAAAACGACAAGCGGCCGCGATTGCCTTCTCGAAAGCGGGCAAAAGCAAGCCGAAAAAAAAGTCGGGGTATTGAAGAGAGGCCGACCGCGCGCGGCACAATGTGTTGTCGGCCCGTTCCTATTCGTAAATGGTTGAAGTGCGCGCGGTCGGCCAGTGAACTTCGATTAGAACGGTACGTCGCTCAGGTCGGTATCGTACGACCGGGCGGGCTTCGACCTGGTCGACTTCGACCGGGCGGGCTTCGCGTCGCCGCCGTTGTCGCTCTTGTTTCCGACGAAGGCGAAGTTGTTTGCGACGAGCTCGCAAGAGTACGCGGTGTCGCCGTCTCGTTTCGTGTACTCCCGCACTTGCGGCGCACCCGAGACCATTACCCACTGGCCCTTGTCGAGATACTTCGCGGCCGTCTCGGCTCGCTTGCCGAAGAGTTTTGCGCGCCACCACGTCGTTGTTTTGTTGTCGCCGTACCCGGTGTCGACCGGCAACGTAAGTTCGCAAATCGAGCTACCGCCGTTCGTCTCGCGAAGTTCGGGAGGTCGCGCGAGTCGTGCGGTAATCGTGAGGTTAGCACTGCCCATTTTATCTCCAAACCAGGTCGAGTACGTCGTGCGCACCCCGACCCGGCCATACGTTGGTATCGACGCAAGTGTTGTAAAGCTCGGCGAGTGCGTCGTAATCTCGAAGAGCTTGATCGATTGTATCGTATGACAGCTGATACACGGTCACGTCGAACGGCGCGACGTTTTCGACCGCGATAATACGCCAGTCGATTTTGACGTTGCCGAGCTCGACGCCGTACAAGTCGGCGAGACCGTGGAGATAGTGCGCGGCCTGGATGTCGTACGCGAACATGCGAGCATCACGCCGAAAAGACAACCGGTGCGTCGACCTGGTCGTCTTGAGGTCGCACCCGAGCAACCCGTCGTCGCTCATACGGGCGACGTCGACCTTCATACGGCAGTCACCGAAGCCGGGTTGCGACCAAAAGTGCATCTTCTCGACGAGCGTACGGTCGTCGGCAAGAAGTTCGGCAACGTACGGGTGTGCCGATACGTTTTTCGCGGCCGTGTTCGCGGTCTCCAGGTCGGCCGCCGTGACGAGCTCGCGGCCGGCTTCGACGGCCTTCGCCTTCGCATCCTTGTACGCTTTGCGGCGCTTGTCGGTCTCGGTCGTCACTTCGTAGCGTTGCTCGAACATGAACGGCTCGAAAACGAGCAAGTGTACGAGCGAGCCCCACGACATCGAAGTCGAGCTCGGCTTCGGGTTGTCGCACGCGTGCCGAAAGTGCTTCGGCGACTCGCGAAGGTGTTTGATTCGGGAGTAGTTCAACGCCGGGTGCGCGTGGTACTCGGCGTCGGTCATATGGTTGTCGGTGTTCATGGTTCGTTGCCCTTGTTGAGAAATGCGAGGACAAGACCGAGCGCTTGCCACGCGTGAGAAGAGACGCCGTATAGAGGCCCTGGAGAGCCCTTGCGGCCGACGGCCGGCATACCGCCGGGGGTTTCATGGTCTGCAATACACGCGGCCCGTACGCGGCTATCTGCAGCGCCCTTGCCGGACAGCACGCCGAGATGTCGAAGCACTTCTCGACGCGTCATCGTGTGTACGGTCGCATGGTCCGCAAGCCAGTCGGACAAAGCGCCGGCCGTCCATGCGGTGTCGAGCATATGGCCGACGACCCCCGAACCGATTGCGCCCATAGCCGCCGGCCGTTCGATGACGACCAGGTCGGGCGCGTACGAATCGACGAGCTCGTACAGGTCGGTACGCGTCGCGGCCTTGCTCGACCAGACGACCCGGCGCTCGACGTCGTCGTACAAGACGGCGCCGTGCGTCGTTGGTCCGGGATCGATACCGAGCGCTCTCACTGGTCGACCTTCGCAAGCTGCAGTTCGTTCGCGATTGCGACAATCTCGCGCTCGATAGACCGCATGTCCTGGTTGTAGTCTCGCGCGAGCATACCGACGCCGCCCGAAAACTTCGCCGTCGCGGCCTTCGCAATCCCGACTCGTTTCTTGACCTCGAGTACGGCCCGCGCGAGTCGGCGGTACTCGTCTTCGGGAATACAGACATACCCAGGCGGTACTACCTTCGCGCCGCCGGCCGGTGCGTCGACCGCATACCAACGCCGCTTGTCGACCATGACGCGGCCCGTCATGCGGAGCCGCTTCGCGTGTTCGTGGAGTGCCCAGTAGTACGGCGCAAGCTCGTTGCGCGGGCTCGGCTTGCCTTCGCCGTCGTAGAAGTGCGCGGCAATCGTGCCGAAGCGCGCGCCGGGGTACTTCTCCAGGTAGGCAACCAGGTCGTCGACGGTCGGTAGTACCATGGTCATACCGAACCCCCGACGGTCTTGCGGATGACTTCGACGCCGTTCTTGTCAGACAACCAGGAGTGCGCGGCGCGGAGTTGTGCGGCCGTCATGGCGTCCATGAAAGGGCGCCCGCCGTGTTCCGCCCACTGGTCAAAGTCGGCGACCGAGAGCCCGTTCGCTTCGAGCTCGACGGCAATCTTCGCCGCCCACGACTTCGCCGTACGGTCGGCGACCGCTCGACGTTCGGGGGTCATGCGACCGCCCGGCGCGGCGTTGCCGTCGTCGTCTTCGGTCGAGATACCGAGCATGGATTGTGCGGCGTACCGACGAAGGTACGTGACGGCCGAGCCGAACGCTTGCGGGTCGAGTTTCTTGCCAATGGGCGCCCGCGTCGTCGCTTCGATGGTGTGCCCGTCTTTATGGGTCAAGAGGGTATGAACCGACACCGTGTTGTCGGTCGAGTCGAAGTCGGGAAGTTGAAGGAACGCGAAGCCGTGCTTCGTCAGCGTCGGAATAATTTCGTTCAAGATTGCGGGAAGCCCGGCATACTTGCTTCGGAAGTGCGGGTTGACGGCGTTCTTGTACACCGTTCCCATTTCTGATTGTGCCTTCGCGAGTGCCGCGTATGCGGCGCACTTTGCCTTGTCGTTGTCCATGTCTTGCCCTTCATGGTTGGAAGTAGAAGTCAGGCGTTCGCCCAGACTTCGCGGAGTACGCGCCCCTTCGGCGCGCGAGAGAGAGTTGCGATAGCGTCGAGCCCGTTGCCGTTCCTTGCGGTCTCGTCGTCGCCGAGCTCGCGAAGGTAGTACGTGACCCCGTTCGACCGCATCTTCCTAAATCCTGCCCGCTGTAGTGCGGCGGACAAAGTAAGACCGCGCCCTTGCGGGTTGACATCTTTTCCGATTGCAACGGCGAACTCGCCGCACGTGAAGCGGTTTTGCGCGCCGCCGCCGTTGTACTCGTAGGCGGTCATCGCGCATTGCGTGTACCAGTCGAGATAGCGGTACGCGGCGTTCGCTTGCCCGCGTTGCGACTCTTCGAGCGCCGTAAGCCACCATTGTTCGCCGGCCTTGTACAGTGCGACCGCTTCGGCGAACAACTGGTCGCGGTGTCGGTCGACGTGTTCGAGGTCGGCGACACGGTCGGCGCACGGTACGACGTGATAGCGACGGTCGCCCGTTCGGTCGCGTAAGAAGTCTTTTTCGTTTGTGGTAGCCGCGATGACGGTATGCCGGCGGTACGTGCGGACCTTGCGACCGTACGGCGGCCGAAGGCGGTCGACACTCGACGCGATGAAAGCCTTGCGGGTTTCCTGGTCGGCCGTCGAACCGCTTGCAAGCTCGGCGTCTTCGTAGAGCCAAGCTGAATACAGTTGCAACATGCTATCGCGGTCGCGCAAGTTCAGCCGAGTGTCTGAGAAGAGGTCGCCTCCGAAGCCCGGCAAGTTGACCAGGCGCCGTAAAAACTGGCTCTTGCCTATGCCCTGCCTACCCTGTAGGCAGACGACGGTGTCGAGCTTGCACCCCGGTTCGAAGAGTCGGGCAATCAGACCGACCATGAACCGCCGAGCATAGGCTCGGAATATCGGCAAGTCTTCGCAACCAAGCGCCGAGACGAAGAGCGCGTCGACGCGCGGGCGGCCGTCCCATTGCAGACCCTCGACGTACTCGCGCACGGGGTTGCGGGTGTTTTGTCGGGCGACGAGCTCGACGGTACCGTACAAGGCTTCGCGCCCGATACGCCAATACCAACCATACGCGGTTTCCATATGGGCGAGGATTTCAATCCAGGTCGTATCGTCGACCAGGTCGGCACCGTTCATTTCGCGCTCGGCGAAGCCGTCGTACCAGAAGTCGAAGGTCGTGTCGTGCGTCAGCATGGTAATCAGGTTCGAGTGCGTCTTCGCAATCTCGCCTTGTTCGCCCTTGCGCTTCGGCGGCATGCGAACGAGCTCGGCGAGACCCGACGCGGTCGGCGCGGTGTATGTGTTCCAATAGGTCGACGCGCTCGGCGACGACCAGTACCGCGTCCGGCCGTCGGGCTCGCGAGCGAAGAACCCCGAACCGACCGTCGAACCGCCGAACGGGCAAATCACCTTCAACTTCTCGCCCGGCCCAATGCCTTCGACGACGGCTTGCCATGTGCGCCCGTCGGGTAGCCGCTGCGCACGAAAGTCGACTTCGACGGTACGCGACTGTCGAGGCTTGCCGGGCTTCGGTGCAAGGTCGACCGGGTCGACCCCGACCGCTTCGTCGACGGCCGACGTATGCGCGTCTTGCAATCGAACCAGGTCGGCCCGGGTCAACACGGTATCGGACGCGTGTACGACTTCGACTTCGAAGTGCCGGCCGGCGGCCTTGCGGTTGCTCGACCCCGGCAAGCGGCACAACCGGGCGCCGACGTCGTGGGTACGGTCGAAGGCCGATACGTACGACGTCAAGGGCGGCGACATCGCGCCCGCAATCTCGGCGACCTGCAGGTTAACGACGTCGACGACGGCCGCGTGTATCGCACGTAGGGCGGTCTTTTCGGCGCCGATTTCTTCGTCGACGGCATAGTGCGCATGGTAGCCCCAACCGGACATCAGTACGAGGGACGGCGGCGCGCCGATGACGGCTTCGAGTTGCGGTATGTACTCGTCGAGCATGATGCCGAGCAACGACTCGCGCGCTCGTTTGTCCATGCGGTACATACGCGCTTTCCGTGCTTGCGCCCGTGCTTCGAGTACGCGACCGCGCGAAAGGCGTACGGCGTCAAACAAGGTCAACAAGTCGAGGTCGAAGAAAAGCGACGTTACCCGTTCGCACTGGTCGAAGGTACGGCCGCGCCCCTTGTCGTCGACGGTACCGACGCGGAACAAGCCCGTCGATATGTACTCGCCGCCCGTCAAGGTCTGCCGTACGTACTGCAGCCCGTCGGGCGGGTCGGGCCATACGCGGCGAACGTTCGGGTTCATTCGCCCGCCCGTGTCAGTAGGTCGATACGCTCGCGGATGAATGTTTGCGCCATGGCGTACGCGTCTGCACTCCCGCGATGGTGTGCGGCACTTTGCGCGCCGGCGTTGTCGGGGAGCGCTTCGTATTTGTGCGCAAGCTCGACTCGGCTCGTTTGCAACGACGCAAACAGTCCGAGCAAGTTGTATAGCTCAGCGATGACGTGTGCGCGGGACACGGGCGGCGGGCTTGGGTGCGTCATTCGGAACCCCGCACGACGGGTACACCGTCTTCGAGTGTCGCGTGCACCGCTTCGACCAGGCCGGCGGCTTGTTGCCGTTGCCGGAGGTCGTTTTGTACGAGCGGGTGTACGACGTTGTGCAGGTACTCGACGGTCGACAAGCCAGCGTGCGCGGCCGCAAGCCGCACGTCGCGACCGAAGGCCGCCGAAAGAATCGGACGAAGGATGGCCATAGGTTGCCCCTATTCTTCGGAGTTGTAGGCGAGCGATTCGCGCCGCAGTTGCGCGAGCTCGTCGGGGGTAGCAGCGTCGTACGCTTGCCGGTAGGCGCTTGGCTCGGTGTACCGGAACACGGCACGACCCCGAACGCGAAGCCAGAGGTATTGGTCGGCCTTGCGGTTGTAGCACCGAACGAAGCCGGCAAGCTCGACCGGGTCGATTGCGTACTTCGGCGAAGCGGCGCGACCGACGACCGAGACGAGCTTGCGGCGGAAGTCATCGGCCCGACAACGGGCGGTGCGTTCGTTGCGGTTCATTGTGCCCACACTTCGACGAGCCGAAGCGCGTCGTACCGTGCGGATAGAGAGTCGCCGTAGATTTCATCGAACGCGAAACCGTCGGGCGTCTTGCCTTCGGCGCAACGGTCGAAGAGTCGGTACGACCCGTCGCCGAGCTCGTCGAGCATAGCGTACGTCGTACCGCGCGGGCCGGTAGCGCTGGCGACCGCTTGCGGGTGCAAGATCGTATTCACGTTGCGGGAGTTCGCGAAGGCTTCGAGACTCATACGCACATCCACAGGTAGAGTACGGCGAAGATGACAACGGCGCCGCCGGCGTCTTCGAAGTTCGTGCGGTTCATCATTTCAACCAAAGGTATTCGGTGATGGTGGCGGAAGCGGGAATACGACCGGCGGCAAGTTGCTTTGCTTGCTCGTACTGTCCGTCGTCGTCAAGACTCGCGGGAACTTCGACGACAATCGCGCCGCGAAAAATGTCGGACGCCGGGTCGGTGTCAATGAAGGTGACTTCGATGCGAACCATGTGTGCCTCCAGGCTACGCAAGTACATTAGTCCATTTTGGATGGTTGGCGCACTGTCTCTTGTGTCATAGTTTGGTCACAGCTGTGTCATTGGCGAGACCGCCCACTATACCGCCATTCTCGCCGTCGGTCGTCGAAAACGTCCTATTGATCACGGCTGCACTGTAAAAGTGCCGTGATAGTGGGTATTCTCAAGACCACAGTGCAAGCCCCTCTTGAGTTTTCAAAAGGCCAGAGGGAAATTGCTAACAAGAAAAACGCCGTTTAACCCTGCACTGTGTTTCCGAAAAGCCCCATGAATAGCGTATAATGACAGTGCAACCGTGATCAATACTGCGTTCTCGACGATTACAGGGAAATTTCAACCATGACCGACGGAACAATGACCCCCGACGCTATCGAACTCGCGCTCGCGAAACTTGCACCCGACGCTATCGGGCTACTCGAAGGCGTGCTTCGGGGAACCAAGCGACCGAACAAAGCACAACTCGACGCGGCCTGGCGCGTGCTCGACGTCGCACGGGCGCGTGAAGTCGTGACGCTCGAAGCGCCCGAAGTCGAAGAGCTTCGCAACGTGCTACAACTGGTCGCCGATACATGACGCAAGCGGAGGGCAAGCCGTGTTGACGTTCGTACCGCCGTCGATACCGCCGGAACTACGCGACCAGGTCGCCGAGCTCGTCGGGCGGCCTTCGACGTTTTGCCGAGTTCACCGGGTACAGCATAAAGACTCGAAGGTCGAGATACCCTTCGACCCGTTGCCCATGCAGACGAAGATATTCGACGCCGTCGAAGCGGGGCACAATCGCATACTCGTCGTCAAGGCGCGGCAGGTCGCCGCGACGACGGCGTGTAAGTTCGTGCTGCACCAGAAATGGACCGCGACCGAAACCGAGAGCATGTTCGCGCTCGTCTCGCTTCGAGCCGAGTCGGCGACGGCCTTGCTCGACGACAACCGGCGCTGGCTTCGACACCCGCCCGACCTGCTACAACGCGAGCTCGACACACGGGCGAAGGGCGAGTTGAAGCTCGCCGACACCGGCGCGAGCTTGAAAGCCTTCACGTCGAGAAGTCAAACGGGCTTGCGTTCATTCTCGCCGGCGGCCGCTTTGCTATCTGAGTTCGCCTTCGCGCCCGACCAGGACGAACTACTCGCGCAAGCGCTCGCGGCCGTCGGCGACGGGTTGCTCATGGTCGAGTCGACCGCGAACAATCCGGGCGACACGTTTTCGCGTCTGATTGCCGGCGCGCCCGAAAACGGCTGGCACGTCATCACGCATTGGTGGCACGAACACCCGGCGTATACCGACACGGTCGGCGACGACTTCGAGGTACGAGACGACGAGCGCGACCAGGTCGACCGCTACGGATTGACACCGGGACAAGTCGCATGGAGACGACGGTACCGGGCGACGCTCGGCGAGTTCAAGTTCAAGCGCGAGTACCCGGCGACGCTCGACGACTGTTTCCTAAATCGCGAAGGCGGATGGTTCGACGACGAGCTTCTACAAAATATCCACGTCATCGACCACACGGCAATCGGCGCGACGGGCGGTCGCGAGCTCGAAGCGCCGCACGCGAATGACCGCTACGTCATCGGCGTCGACGTCGCGGGCGGTGTCGGCGGCGACTGGTCGGCGTTGTGCGTCGTCTCGGTCGCGACTCGGCAACCCGTGTTTGTCCGTCGGGACAATCGGGCGACGCCGTCACAATGGGCGCACGTCGTTATCCAGGTCGCGAGCCGATACAACCAAGCGCTCGTACTTGCCGAGAGCAATAACCACGGCCACGCGTTGCTCTTGGAGATGAACACGTGCGGCTATCGCCAACAATGGCGAAGTCCGCAGGGCAAATCATGGACGACGACCCTACAAAGCAAGCTCGAAGCCTTCGACACGCTACGCGAGGCCATGCAGCAAATACAGGTAATCGACCGGGCGACGTGGCTTGAACTTCGGGCGCTTACGGTACCGGCCGGCAAGGTCGCGCCCGAAGCCCCGAAAGGCTCGCACGATGACGCGGCGGTCGCTATAGCGCTCGCGTACCGTTGTCTTCGCGATATTCCGGCAACGTGGCGTACTCTTGCGCTACAATCGCAACGAACGCGAATGGACGACCTGATTAAGAGAAGTCGAGCCCGTCGACTTCGCGCGAGCTCGCTACCGTTCTGAGGCCCTTCATGCTCGAACCGAGACACGTTCAAGAAATCGTCGAACAGCACGATAACTACTGGAATGACAAGCGGCCGCGTATGCGCGAACTTCGGTCTATGTACTTTACTCGGTTTTGGTCCGACCGAGAGTACGACGCGCATGACGGTATTCTGCGGACGGAAGTACCGAAGGCATACGCCGTCGTCGAGTCGTATCTCGGGAGTCTCTACGCTCGAAACCCGGCCGTCTTCGTGCAACCCGACCTTCGCGCACGGGGCAACGCCGAAGTTGCCGGCGCGACCGCCAACCAGTACCTCTTGACCGTGCGCAACGTCATCGAAGACGCGACGCGGCTCGCACTGATTTACCCTTGCTCGTTCGTCAAGCTCGCGCCGGTCGAGTCGGTCGACCCGTTGAAGCGCGTAGCCGCTTCGGCGCTCGAACCCTGGTCGGTAATCGTCGACGACACTTCGGGCTCTTGGGAACACCAGCGATGGGTCGGTCACTCGTACTTGCTACCGCTCGACGAAGCCGTGGTGCGCTTCGACAAAAACCCCGAAGACTTCATGCCGCGCGCCTATTCGCGCTGGATTGACACCCGGCGCAACACGGCGCCCGGTCCCGAGACGCAACGCGAAGGCCAGTTCGATCGATGGGTACGGGTCGTCGAACTATACGACCTGGTCGACGACGCGTTGCTCGTCTGGTCGCCCGACTACAACAACGGCGAAGAGTTCGTCTTCGAAGGCGTTACCGTACAGGTCGGCGCACTCGACCCCGAAGTACGCGAAGGCGGCGAAGCCGCCGCACCCGAGCTCGAACACGAGAAGACCGGCATCCCATACAAGAGCGCGTCGGGCCGTCCGATTGTGCCGATTATCCCGCTGTACTTCTCGCGCGACCCCGGCGTACCGCTGCGCGGGTACAGTCTGGTTGACCGCTCGTACGACCAGTTTCGCGAGTTGAACGTCATGCGCACGTACCAAGCGCAAGGCGTTCGGCGTATGGCTCGACAATGGCTAATGCGCGCGGGCTTCATGTCCGAAGACGCGGTCGCGAAGTTGTCGGCCGGTCGAGACGGCGAAGTCATCGAAGTCGACCTTCAACCCGGTATGCCCCTCGAGGGCAATATCATCTCGGCGCCGCAAGCCCCGATTCCTGCCGACATCTCGCTTTATGCGAACACGGTCGAAAACGACATTCGCGAAGCCGGTCTTCTCGCGCCCTTCACGCGCGGGGAAGTCTCGCGCACGACGGCGACCGAAGCCAATCTTCTACAGTCGTACACGTCGAACGAGCTCGGTCGCATGGCGCGGCAACGTGACGAGGTAATCACGTCAATCGCTCGCACGTACAATATCATTCTGTCGGTCGTACTCGGCGACGAAGCCGAACCGCTCGCACTCCCGAACCCCGTCGGGCCGACCATGCTATCGGCCGACGACTTGACGGGCGACTTCCGGTATTGGGCGGTCGACGCGGGTAGCACCCCGGCCGGCGATATGATGAAACGGCAAAGCCTGGTCGACCTTGCGCCCCTGCTACTGCAGCTTGGGACAAAGTCCGACTCGCTACTCGAAGAGATTGTGCGCACGTTTCAGCTTCCCGAAGAACTCGCCGAGCTCGCGCCGCCCGAACCCGAACCCGTTGCGCCCGAAGGCATGTCGCCCGAAGCGCCGCCCCTTGCCATTGTGGAGTAGACCATGCCTTTCGACCCCGGCCCGTCCATGCCGATTCCCGACCCGCAACTTCGCGGCCTTGCCGCCGAGAGCGACCGCGCGCTCGGCGAAGCGCTTGCGGCCGTTGTGCCGGCGCCCATGAAGCCGTACAACGCGAAGGTCGTCGACGCGTTGTCGAAGGCGCTCGCCGACGTGCTCGCGCTCTTCGACATGGCCGTCGAAGCCGAGACGTATAGCGAGCCCGTCGAAGCGCTCGACCCCGACCTTGTTCGGTTTCTCGGTATGGTCTCGGCGGCCGCCGAAGACTTCGGAAAGCCCCTTCCGATTCGGCTCGAAGAAATGCGCGACGAAGCGGCGCTAACCCGTGTGACTGCAGCGCTTCGCGAGCTTGCGGCCGACGACGACTTTCGGGAGTTCTTGAACGGCGAGGAGGCCGCCGAACCCGTCGACGAGACCGAAGTTGCCGTCGAAGTCACGACCCCGACCGCTCGCGCCGAGATTGTCGAAGACGAGTTCGACTTCGCGGGCCGTATGCGGCGATAGGGGTACGTCATGCCGTTAAAGTCGCTCGCGCTTCGGTTGAAGGAAGCTTTTGGGTTTCGGCAACGCGCACAAACGATTGTACCGACGACGCGGAAACAAGCGTACTACCGGACAATCGAGGGTATCGGCGAAGCCGGCAACCTTGCCGAAGGCATTACCCGACGCCAGCCCGTTTCGTTCTATTACGAAGACAAATGGCAAGAGCCCGGTGTTCCTGGTCGCGCCGGTGTTCGCGTCGGGAATCCTCATGCGATGTGGCGCGGCAACAACGGCACGACCTATCTGCATATGTACGTCGCCCCCCGAAGCGCGACGGCGACCGGCCAGTTGCCGGGCTGGCGTACGTTTATCGTTTCTCGAATCCGAGGGACGTCGACGCTTGAACTCGGCGAGACGTTTTTCGGGAAGCCGGTACAGTTCGCGATTGCACCCGGCTACAACCCCGGCTGGTATAGGGGGCAAGGTACGCCGCTCTATCTGGCGAAATAACAACAAAAGGGCAAACCATGGAACAAGCAAGCGCACCCGAAGCGGCCGTCGAAGCGGCCGTCGTAGAAGCACCCGAAGCGGCCGAAGCGGTCGCCGAAGCACCGGCCGAAGCCGCCGACCAGGTCGAAGCGACCGAAGCACCGAAGCGGCCGTCATGGTCCGACGAGCTCGCGAAGGTCGAAGCGATTTCGCCGCAAGCCGCCGAGCTCATGCGCAAAATGCAGGGCGACTATACCCGCAAAACGCAAGAGCTCGCGAAGACCCGAAAAGAGGTGCTTCGAGAGCGCGAAGCGCTACAGCGCGGCGCGGCGAAGATTCAAGCGCCCGAAGACCTGGGCGAGTTCGACCCGTTCAACGAAGCGAGCGTACAAGCGCGTATCGAAGCCGAAGTCGCTCGACGGTTGCAAGACGTACTCCAACCGATGCAGCAAGAGTACGAACTCATGGCCGCCGAAGACGCGTATCAGGGTTTTCTACAGGCGCACCCCGACTTCGAGAGCGACACCGAACTACGGGCCGAAGTACAACAAGCGCTCGAAGCGTCGCCATCGCTCGACCTGGAGACCGCGTACTACGCCGTGCAAGGTCGCCGAGCTCGACACCGCGCCGCCGAGTCGAAGCAACGCAACCAGGCCGAACGGCAAGCGCGACGCGAAGCGGCGGTACGCGGTACCGGTATGCCGCGCAAGGGCGGCGCACCCGTCAAGCCGAGCGGTCGCGACCTCAAAAAGATGACGAGCGCCGATATCCTCGCACTCGCGAAGCAACTTGCCGCCGGGCGGTAGAGTGCGCTAAGCTACCGCCATAGCGTACCACCCCGGTAACGGGAGTCGCGAACCCCGGCAGTGCGCAACGCATGACGCCTTCGAAATCGTCAACCATGCACATACGGAGGGTTCGCTATGGCGCCCCCTACTTCAGTTCTTAGTACGACGCTGCAGTTGCTTCGCGACAAGCTCGTCGACAACTCCTACCTCGCGCACCCGCTGTTCCGTGCAATCGAACAGTCGGGCAACCTCATTCGAGTGTCGGGCGGCGCTCGCGTCGAACAGCCCGTCATCTTCGGCGAACACTCGGCGCTGACCGAGCTCACGAACGGCTTCGAACCCGTCTCTATGGCGGTGAAAGACCCGTTCAACGTGGCGAAGTACGAGTACTCGAACTTCACCCAGCCGATCATCCTGTCGGCCGTCGAAGAGCTTGCGAACAAGGGCGAAACCGCCGTTGTGAACATTCTCGAAGCCAAGATGAACAACGTCATGCTCGGTCTTCGTAAGGCCGTGTCCGAGCGCGTGTTCAAGGGCGGCAACACCCTGTCGAGTCTCCAGACGCTAAACGGCATGGGAACCGCGACCGTCGCCGCCGACCAAACCGGTTGGCTCGAAGGCGTCGATTCAACTTCTCAGTTGAACGTTGTCGGCGGTCTCGCGAAGACCACGTACCGGTCTGAAAACTGGTTCAACCAGGTTCAGGACGCCGGCGGTACCCTGTCGCTCGAAGACCTCGACGAGCTCTTCATCAACTGTCAGATTCGGAACCCGGCCGGCACTTTCCCCGACCTGCTCTTCATGAGCCCGAAGTGTTTCGCCGCTTTCCAAGCGCTCCAGCAGTCGAGCGTGCGGTACGTGTCGAGCGCCGACCGCGACTCGCTTGACGGCGATATGGTCGGTATGTGGCGCGGCAGCAAGATCTTTGTAGAGCCTACGCTGGGCTACAACAATGCCGCCGGCGACGCTGTTTCGGCCTTCGCGCTCTCGTCGTCGCAGTTCCAACTGTACGCCGATACCGACGCGTTCTTTACTGTCTCCGACATGCTCCCGGTCCCTGGTACCGCTACTAAGGCCGCGCAAGTCATCTCCCGAATCCAGCTTGTGACGGGGCACCTCGCTTCGCACGGCGTTCTTCTCAAGGCGGAGAGCTGATACCATGGCCACTTCTACACTTGTACAGTTTCTCGGCGAAGGCTCGGGTACCGACACTTCGAACCGCCGCCAGGTCGAGACGTTCATCGCCGACGGTGCGATTGCATCCGGCGCCGTCGTCAACTTCGACATCGCGGAAACCGCCGACGGCGACAAGGTACTCAAGGTCGTCGAAGGTACCGCTGCGAAGCACGGCTTCGGCGCAAGCCTCAAGGCCGAAGCGGCCGCCGCCGGTGATCGTATCGACGTCTGCATTTCGGGTATCTGCGAAGCGCTTGTCGAAGGCGTAAACAGCTCGGGAAGCAACGCCGCTATCTCGGCTGGCGACTATCTCAGCATGAGCGACAACGCCGGCGTACTCGGCCTGTACCGGGCCGGTACCGACGGTGTACCGCTCGCGGTTGCCGTCGACGCCGTCGGGTCGGGCGCCGCAACTGCGAAGGTTACCGTCATCATGCTCAAGCATTTCTGAGGTCTTCGGACTTCACGGGCGGCCGGTCCTTGCCCTACCGGTCGCCCGACTTCCCGCGGGCTTCGGGTGACGCATGAACCTCTCGGACTTGCGCGACTTCGTCGGCAACTTGCTCGACTACGACCCGACGAACGCGACGTACGAAGGGCAACTCGACGCGTTGTTGAACGACGCGCAAACGAGAATCTTGACCGACCGCCCGTGGTCGTTCTCGATTGTCGAACAAGACGTCGATGTGGATACCGACGTATCGGTAACGGTCTCGGCGACGAACGGTTCGGCGACCCTGACCGGTACCGGATTCCCGGTGTCGGCTTCTACGGTTCGACCTGGTTCGCCGTTCGACGGCGGTACCATCCGACTCGGCGACGTCGAGTACGAGGTCGCGTACGTTGCGAGCTCGACGACCATGTACCTCACGTCGCAGTTCGTCGGCACGACCGGGTCGTACGACTCGTCGGTACGGCAACGACAAGTGTACATGCCGAGCGATACGATGACGGTCGAGTCGGTGCTCGATATGACGGACGCGCTACCCCGTACGCAAGTCCAGTTGTCGAAGTGGCAACGCGACGACGTACAACTCGACCCCGACCAGTTGGGAACCCCGACCGCCTTCATGCCGTCGCAATCGCGTCGAGTGCGCGCACCACGGGCGGTAACCGGGGTGACGAAGTCGACGCCGGGCGCCGGGCGCGGCGCTCGTACGGTCGAAATCTATATGGTCAATGTACGCGCGCCGGCCGCGAGCTCGCCACGCGACTACCCCGCTCAGTTTTCGGGCGGCTTCGAGTCGGCCTTGTCGCCGCCGACGACCTTCGTACTCGCCGACAACGAAGAGCTTTCGCTGACACCCGAGACCCTACCGAACCGCACCGGGCTGTATCGGCGGTACTACTTCACGTGCGTACAAGAGGGTATCGACGCGCCCGTGCGTATCCGCGACAACTCGAACCAGGTCGACACGGTATCGCCGGCCGGCTCGGTCACCATCGTTCCCGATACCCGGTTGTCGACGCTCCAATCGCAATCGTTCGCCGAGACCGCCTTGCGGTACCGTACGACGGCCGGCGTGTACCGTTCCTTCGAGCTCTACCCGCACCCGTCGGCCGATACGCGGATGCGGCTTCGTCGTCTGATGGCGCCCCAAAACATGCAAGAGGGACACGATATCCCGCTCGTACCGCAAGCGTACGCGCAAGTCATCGCATACGCGGCGCTTGAACAAGTGTGCTTGAAGCACGACAACCTTGCGCTCGCGCAAGTGTACGGCCGCAAAAAGATTACCCTGTACCAAGCAATGGAAGCCCGGTATCTCAAGGGTACGCCGCGCCGCATTATCAAGGGCGAGGCGTACACGAACGCGCGGTACTACCCGAACCCGTTCGGGCCGTTGACTTTTACCCCGTGAGGTAGCCGTGCGCGGTACGACCCTACAGACGCCGACGGCCGGCGGTATCGAAACCCGGCTACCCGGCAATCCCCAGAACGCGCAAGCGCTCGACAACTGGACAATCGACCCGAAGTCGGGCGGCTGGTCGAGTCGCGTCGGGTACGAGCGCTTCAACCCCGACACGGCCGACAACTTCGACCCGTTCGGGTCTACCGGCCCGGTGTACTCGCTCCACGTTGCGCAGCATCTTGCACTCGGCGGCCGGCAAATGGTCATGTTCGAGAGCGACGGCGCGCTACAGCTCGTATACGACATCTCGGGCGACCCGATACTTCGAACCATTCAAAGCGGCCGACACGTACCGACGGCGACCGAGGCGGGCTCTTGGTACACCGACATCGGCGACCGGACGATTGTCACGAACGGCGTCGACCGACCCGTCATCGTGCGCCCGTGGCCGCTTGGCGATTCGGTCGAGACGAGTGCGGCCGTCATGGCGTCGACCGTGCGGCCGCTCGGCTTCGCCGCGCCTCCGACGGCGGTACAACCCGTCGGCAATCAGCCGATGGACCCCGGCACACAATCCCAACGAACGGCGTCGGGCGGCCGCACGTCGCTATGGTGTTCGTATTCGGCCGACGTGCCGAGCGAGACCGCCGGCCTATGGGGGATGGGGTTTCGGTTCAAGCCGTCCGATAGCGACGGGCAAGGGCTTTTCGACTGGTCGGTGTCGTTCATTACGGACACGGGTAGCGAGTCGCCCTTGTCGGCGCCGGCCACTTTGTCGTGGCTTATGTCGGCCGACTCGAAGGGCTTTCGGGCCGCAATCGCGCTGCAGATACCGACCGGGCCGCCGGGTACCGTCGGGCGCGTCATCTACCGAACCCGCAACTATTCCGACGACTATGTTTACCAGGGCGACAACCGCTTGTATGAATCGGGTCGGGTATACAACAACGTCGACGACTTGTTTTTCGACGCCGTACAAACCAACGAGCTCGTCGTACCCGCACCGACTGTACCGACCGTCGGTTTGCCGGCGCCGCGTGCGCGGTTCTCGGCATTCTGGGCGGGTACACTGTGGCTCGACGGCGGTATCGACGACGCCGGTACCCTGTACTATTCGCGACCAGGTCGTATCGAAGAGTTCGCCGCCGACGGGTTTATTTCGCTCGGCGGACAGACGGCCGGCGGTATTACCTGCATCTTCCCGCACTATGCCGCACTGGTCGTATTCCGCGAGAATGCGATCGACGTTGTGACGGGCGACGCGTCGTCGGGCTTCGTCGCGTCGACGATTGCGACCGGCGTTACGTGCCGAGCGCCGCATTCGGTCGCCGCCGTACCGGGTCTCGGTCTCGTATTCCTTGCGCTCGACGGTGTGTACGCCGTGGTCGGCGGCCTACAGGGCGGTAGCACCTTCGACGTTATCAAGTTGACGACGGCACAACGCGAGCTCGTCGACCGGTTGACGCCGGGCTTGCACGCGAAGGCCGTCGGGGTGTACTCGTCGCAGTCTCGAGAGTATCAGTTGTACGCGCCGGCCGACGGTCAAGACCGGCCGTCGCTCGGGCTCGTGCTTCACGTCGACTTGCTTGAGACCAGTCTCGCGCCATGGTCAACCCGTACGGGCTTTCCGGTCGGCGCGATTGCGACCATGTACGACGGCACGGTGGTGTTTGGACATCACACGGGCGACCAGGCGGGCGCAAATAGCGAAGCCGGTATTTTCATCATGTCGGGCCGTCGGGCGCTCGGCGGTCGCATTGAATCCGACGCGTTCGTGTACAACGCGCCGCCGACCAGTCTCTATCGTTCCACGTGGAACGATTTCGGCGACGCAGTACAGCAAAAGAAAGTGCATTACGTCACGATATGGTGCCTCACGACCGGGTCGCCGACGTTGACTGTACGGCATTTGAAGGATTTCAGTCTTACGGCCGTATCCGAGCGCTCGTACGAGTCACAACCGCCCGACGCGGCCGACCTGCCGGTATACGATACGGCCGAGCTCGGTACCGCGACGACGTACCGACAAGAGCGACTCGTACCGCTTCGAGTCTCGGTTGCGCAGCAATCGTGCGCCTGGTTCGCCTTCGAAGTGGAGACAACCGACGACCTTGTCATTGTGGGCCACGAAATCGAGTACACTATCGGCGCGACGCGCACTATCGCGGGCAAGAGGGCGCCATGAAACAATGGACGAAGCGCGAAGTACGCACGGGCGGTACAGTCTCGCCCGATAGCGTGCAAGCCGAGATGACGAGCTCGCAAGGTTCAATCGCGACGCTCGACCGCTCGCAACTCCCGGCCGCGTGCGTCGATACCGACCGACTCGCCGACTATGCGACGCACCGTATTTACGAAGCGATACCGTTCGGCTCGACGACGGGCGAGCAAGAGGCCGTCAACGACGAAGACGCGCCGCTGAACAACTTCTCGGGCTTCACGTATCAAGATCACAATTCGGGATGGACGACCGTAGCGACGACGACCTTGTCGGATTTCAAGGGCGGCCACTTGTTCGCGGAATGGTCCGGCAACGCGTACGTATACCCCGCAAATACGCAGCCACGGGTAGCGATTCGGAAGTCGGCGCCGCGATACGTGCGGCTTCGCCTGGTTGTCGCCGGCCGTACGCTTGTCGAGTCGCTCGGCCCGGCGTCGCATGAGTTCTTTCGGGTCTTCGGTACCGGTATCTTCGAACAAGGCGACCTGTCGGTCTTGGCGCAAGTGCGATTGACCGACCAGTCATACGACGACATCATCGAAGAACACAGTACCAACGACCCGATATGCCAAGCGCACGTATACTCCATGCGGTTCCTTGCCGTCGGCCGGTGGAGGTAGCATGTCCCGAATCGATCGCGCCCGTATTGTCGACGGCGACCAGGCGACCGCCGCTTCGTTGAACGACAGATTCGACGACTTCTCGCAAGCGAACGCCCTTAACCGCTTCAACCTTCGCGACGCGGCCGTCGACTTGCCGCAACTTGTCAAGAGTCCCGACTTTCAAGCGCCCTTCGTACAGGTCGACGACATCGGCAAGAGCGACTTGCTACACGCGTCACCCGTACAGGTCGGCGGCTTCACGTCGTCGCCTTACACGTCGCCGCACGTCATCGAAGACGGCGCCGGCAACGCGACCTTCGCGACGTATTCGGGCGGCTTGACGGTCGACCCCGAAGAGGTCTTGCGTATCTACTGGTCGCTTTCGGTCGACGTCGATATCACCGCGTCGCCCTATCGGGGCGGTATCCAGTTCAACGCAATATCCCACAGTTCGGGCTCGACGGACGTATCGACGTCGGCCGGTTGCTTCGTCGCGTGGCTACAGTGGGATATTACGAGCTCGTCGTTGACAAACTGGACCGAAGTACCAGGGCAAGGCGACTTCAAGACCGCGTTCGGTTCGTACAACGGCAACGCGCTTTCGAATTGCAAGGCTACAACCGTCATTCCATTGTGGGCGCACTGGTCTACCGACCTGGAGGGCGGCACCGGCCCGCAATCGGCCGACATGGACGTCCGAACCATGGGATGGCGCGGTATTTCTGGCGCGTGGCATTACGTACCGACGTCGTCGACGACAATCTACGGGCTTCGAATCGTACTGGTCGGCGTCATGCACCCGAGACGAGTCTCGACCGCCGGGTCAAACAATCTCGTACTTGACCCGACAATCGGTTCGCAAATTACCTTCGAGTACACCGCCGGCCAGCTCGTCACGTTCGTTAATCGGGTCAAATAATGGCATACACGAAGCCGAACACGTTCGCCGACGGTACGACCCTCACGGCCGCCGACCTTCAAGGCAACGTCGACGCGTTGCGGGTCTACTTGCACAACGGCGTCATCAAGAGCGACCTAAACAACGCGAAGTTCGTCACGACCCGGCATATTCAACCGCCCCGATTCTCGGCGCTCGAAGGTCTTCAACACGGCGTCACGGGCTACCAGGGCGGGCAGTGGTCGGGGTCGCTTGTTCGCCTACAGTTCGCGACGTCGTACTTCCAGGGCACCGGCCGCAATACGAGCAACGGCGCATGGACACGGGTACCGAATACCGCTTTCAGCTTCGACCTTCGACGCGACGCAAAGCTCTTGTTTCACTGGTATATCGAAGTCGAAGCCGGCCCCGATGACGTACCGCAAGTATCGGGCCGAACGAACGCGATCGCCAACCGGCATGTCTACTTCGCGCCGTATTACGGTGTATTGACGGACACGAAGCGCACAGTGAACGCGCAAGAGGTACAAAACAATCCGAACGGCTTGCGGTCGGCCGACCCGTACGGACCCGACGCACCCTACACCGTGTGCAACGGGTACGGGCAACGGTCGGGGGTCTACTCGAAGTCGCTTGGAGCCGGTACTGAAGCCGAGTTTGGGTTGTGCGTCTACAGCGAAATCGACCGAAGCGCCGTTGTCAACTGGTCAATCGCAATTGAAGCCTGGTATCTATAGGGGTTAAATATGGCAGTCGGTACAGCAGCACTGATTCTTGGCGGGTTGACCGCCGCCTCGGGTATCGCTTCGGGGGTTGGCAACCTTGTCGGCGCACAACGGCAGGCCGACCAGGCGGCCGAAGAGCAGCGACGACTTCAACGGCAGATTGCGCGCATTCGGCGTAACCGTGGATTGTCGGACGCCGAGCGCGCACGACTCGAAGCCGAAGCCAGTCGCGAAGCGGCGACAATCGAGCGGTCACTCGGCGCCGAACGGGCCGAAGGTCTTGCAGCGCAAGCGGCACTCGGCGGCGCGGTCTCGGGTCGCGACATTTTCC
>VTLG01005257.1_pt1 | contig 30253 bp, 49 predicted proteins | sample 4694571 | NCBI WGS metagenome assembly VTLG01 (sample SAMN12604809, study PRJNA352737) | marine metagenome | biome: ENVO:00000447; feature: ENVO:00000209|ENVO:00000569|ENVO:01000036; material: ENVO:00002151; isolation source: viral sequences binned using virsorter ...
ATCATCTTTTAAAGTAACCCACGCTTTGCAATTGTTACTTCCAGGACAGGTCAAGCCAGCTGAAATTGATAGTATCAAAGTATCTTTTGATAGCTTTGCATTACCTTTACTCATTTTTAAAATCATTTGTTTTTATTCTCCATAACTAACTTGTTAAAAGCTTTTGATTGTTTAGGAGATAAACCACAAAAATAATTTAAAAGATTATCATCATAATCTTTAAAAAGTTTTTTAAGTCTTTTATTCATTTTTTATTATCTCCTTAAATAAAGTTATCTTTATTTACATCGATAACTGCAATTTTTGTTAAATTGCTATATCTAACATTTAAAAAACCTACCTTAAAACGTTTAGCATCTTTTTTATTAACATATGCACCTGAACTTATTCCTAAGTTTTGAAAGTCTTTATTAGAGTTATAATGCTCTAATATCTCTTTTTTATTTTTAAAATCGGTACTATAAGCACCTGATACGGTTAATGTGTGATTCATTTTTTTAATTAAATAAGTTTGAATTTAAATAAGAAGTTTTTACACTTCTAATATTTATTATACTATATATTTGATATATTTAAATATCATTTATAGATATAAATTTAAGTTTCTCAGTATCAAATTTTAAAGTCCCTATATGTTCATCAAAAATATAAATTAATCGTATTTTCTCCAGGTCAACTTCTTTTTTACTTATATAATGTCCATTCTCATAACTGTCTTTATCATAAAAATATTCACCTTTAAGGTAATCTTTTTTAAAATCTTCTTTATCTTTATATTTCTTTTCATAAATACTTATAGTTCGAGATTTTAAAGAAAAACAATAATTGTTAAATAATTCTTTATCAATTTCTTTTGATACTTCATTACATAACTTAATTTCTTCTTTCGTACTCTCTCTTAAATCTTCACTCTCATCTTTCCAGGTCGGATCACTCTCTCTTAACTCTAATAGCTCTAAGTGATCTCTCACTAAGTCATCGATAAAGTTTAATAAATCAGGTTTCATAATAATTAAATAAATAAATGAATGAATAAGAAACTATAAAATAGTTTCATAAAAGGATAATAATATCCCTTGAAGCAACTATTATTTTTTTTATTCTTCTTCTATTTGTGTAATTCTTTTTATTACTTCTCCTACACTTTCACAACTTATAGAATCACAACTTTTAAAAACATTTTCACAAATTTCAAAAGTATTAAATAATTCATTATCAACATCATTAATTTTAGAGTTAGGTAAGTATATAGTCATACAATGATTATCGTTAATATTTTTACTTATACTTGCTACAAGATCATTCCCATATACGGAATCATACCAATCATCACCCAAACTTTTCAATAGTTCCTTCATTAAAGGTATATATAATTTAGGGTTATGGTGTTTATATTGTCTCCACATAATTTAATTCTCCCTTTCTTCTAAAGTTTCTTTTATTCCTTTTAATCCTAGTGGTGTATTTTCTAATAATTGAAGATATTCATGAACTATATCAAATAAATAATCAGTATCTTTTTCACATTCTTGCATTATTCTATTTGCAATATTATTAGTTTTACTAGCCCATCCATTATATAAGTTAAATAATTCTCCATTACACCAATTATATAATTCTTTCTCTATTGGTTCTAATTTCTCATCTTGATATGTTATTCTATCTAATCCAACACTAAATAATCCATTCTCTAAAATTTCTAAATGTCCACCCTTTTTATATATTCTTATTTTTATAGTCTCATCATGTAAGTTATCTCCTAAATCATAAATTACACCATATTTTAATAATATATCTCTATTCTCTTTTTTATTCTCAACTTCAAAAAAGTCTTCTTTCCATTCTTGAAAAGATAAATAAGTGTTTTTGTTTTTCATTTTTTTAATTAAATAATTTTGAATAAAAAAAAGTAACTCAGTTAAGAGTTACTCAAGCAAACAATTTTTCTATTCTCATAAAATAAAATTGTTTTTCTCAAAGTTTCATTTTGACTTTTTAAATCTTTTATCAAAAATTTTTGATTTTCATTTAAAAGTTCAAGATGCTTTATTTGTTTATGTAATTGATTTAGATCATGCATAATTAATTTTTAACCTTTAGATAATTACAAGCCATTTCAACACCATTTCTACAATGGATTTTTTGAGATTTTAGTAATGAATCAGAAATTGAAAAATATAAAAATAATCCAAAAACTGTATAAAATCCAAAATAAAGAAATAAGTTTTTAAGCATCTTTTTTAGTCTCCTTTTTAGTTTGCTTAATGCTTTTAATAAAAGCTTCTTTAATTTCTTTTTCACTTGCTTTGGTTAAATCTAACTCAATAGATTCTTCATTCCCAAAACTTTCAAAAATAATACTTGGCATGAGTTTAATTAAATAATTTTAATGTGTTTAGCTTTAGTAAGCTTGTAAAGGCTTGTAAGCTGACTTGGTTAGATTTATCAATTAAAGATAATTGACTTGTCTAAGAGGATTTTAAATACTAGTAAATATCTATATCCTTAATATTAATTATATCAAAATATATCAAATATAGCTATGGATATTAAAGAAATTTTTTATTTATTTTTTTAACTATGGGGGTAGTATTTTAAATTTTTTTTTGCCTGGAACGTGCGTGGGTAACTTAAATATATTCTGAGAATCTTTATTGCTTTGGTTCTATGCGAATTGCAAGTTCTGGAGCTTGAATGTTAACAGTTTCAACAGATTCACCAACAACTTTACCTAGGCTATCGAGTATTTGTGCAGCTGTTTGTAATTGACCTTTTGATATGGCTTTATTGAAGAGTCTCATACGCATTGCTTGAAGACGAGGAATCATTTTATCTCTTTCTTTAAGCCAATCTTCATCATTCCACTCTTTAACTTTTTTCCAATCTTGCCAACCTGTTACTAAGGAAATACCTTCTTTTTGAGAATGTTCTATGACAAGTTGTCTGGTAGTTTTACCTTCTAGCTGTTTTGAGTATAAACGTTGGCAACGAGCTTCTATAACTGCTCTTGAGTTGGAACCTCCTGTATATTTTTGAACACGAGGTTTACGTTGAGGAGCTGGTAGATCGTAGTTTAGGTTATTTATAAAAGATTCAGCCACGATAGAGGTTGTGATGGGGGTTATTATTTCGATAATAGCCTTAAAAGTATGAAATGCGAAAGAAAATGAGTAATATTATGAAAAAAAGGTAGATATGAGTTTGAATGAAGTCAGTTTAAGGTATGCACAGGGGGAGGTATTTAATAGTGAGAAGAGATTTAGGGTGTTGGTTGCTGGAAGAAGGTTTGGGAAGTCATATTTATCCTGTATCGAACTGCTTAGAGGAGCAATCAATAGACCTGGGGAGGTTTATTTCTATTGTGCTCCTACTTATCGTATGGCAAAGGATATTGCGTGGAAGGAACTGAAGAGATTAGTGCCTAAGACTTGGATTCAGAGCAAGAATGAAACAGATTTGAGGATAGATCTAATAAATGGATCAAGTATTGAGTTAAAGGGAACTGAAAATGCAATGGCATTAAGGGGAAGAAGTTTAGCAGGGGTTGTATTAGATGAAGCTGCTTTTATGGAAAGGGATGTATGGGCTGAAGTTATTAGACCAGCTTTAGCTGATAAACAGGGTTGGGCTTTGTTTATAAGTACACCTGATGGAACTGCAAGCTGGTTTTATGATATGTGGTGCTTTTGTGGTGAACAGGAGTGGGATGATTGGCAGAGGTGGAGCTTTACGACTATTGAAGGGGGTAATGTAAAAGCAGAAGAAGTAGAAGCTGCAAGAGGGCAACTAGACCCAAGAACGTTCAGACAGGAATTTGAAGCCAGCTTTGAGAATCTTACTGGTTTGGTTGCTGTTAGCTTCAGTGATGAAAATATTGATAAGGAAGTACAGGATTTACACATGATGCCCTTGTTATTGGGCTTGGATTTTAACGTTGACCCTATGGCTGGAATCTGTGCTGTAAAACATAATGATACACTGTATGTCTTTGATGAGATCATGCTGACAGGAGGTGCTACCACTTGGGATTTTGCGGAGGAAGTTGTAAGAAGATATGGAGTAGATCGAAGAGTGATTGCCTGTCCTGACCCAACGGGTAGTGCAAGAAAGACTAGTGGAGTTGGAGTCACGGATCATACGATTTTAAGAAGAAATGGTTTTACTGTTATGAGTCCTAAATCACCTTGGAGGATCAGAGATAAGATAACTGCTGTTAATACTGCTTTGTATGATGCTGAAGGTGTAAGAAGAACATTAATACATCCAAGATGTAAAGAATTGATAAAAGCACTAAGAACTTTGACATATGCACCGAATACTGGTCTTCCTAATAAAAACTTGGGTGTAGATCACGCATTTGATGCTTTTGGTTATCTTTGCCTACAACAATTTAATCTTGCAAAACCAGAGACACTAGGGCAGACTTCGTTTAGAATATATTAAGAGTTTCCTTTTTCCACTATGTATCATTCCACCACAAAGAAAAAGAAGAAGAAAAAGAAGGGAGGTAAAAAACGTAGTGAATGTTCCTGTAAATAAAGCTCTTTACGCTAGAGTAAAAGCCGAAGCCAAACGTAAGTTCAAGGTATATCCTAGTGCTTACGCTAATGCGTGGCTTGTACGAGAGTATAAGAAACGTGGTGGTACTTACCGAGTGGAGAAAAAACGTGGCAAAAAGTAGCCCAAATCCTAGAGCAAAGGGTGGTTTGACTCGTTGGTTTAAAGAAAATTGGGTTGATGTAAAAACTGGTAAGCCTTGTGGGCGTTCAAAAGGTGAAAAACGAGGATATCCTGCCTGTAGACCTAGTAAACGTGTATCAAGTAAGACACCTAAGACAGTGGGAGAGATGACCGCAGCAGAGAAAGCTAGGTTTAAAAGAGAAAAAACAAGCAGTAAAAAGATAACTTATCAACATAGACGTAAAAAGAAGAAAAAATAACTGTGAAAAACGCAGTTTCAAGGTAATATATTGTTATAAGTAAAATTTTCTTAGAATCATGGCATTTTTTCGTGGTGAAGAAGGCTCTGTATCATTTGATAACGGAACTGGATCAGTTGGAGCTATAGCTTCTACAACAGCTTGGACATTGGACGTAACCAAAGATACTTTAGATGTGACCGCACATGGTGATACATTTAGAAAAAATGTAGGAAGTTTAATTTCTGGAACAGGTACTGTTGATCTAATTTATACAGCAACATCTGGAGATGATACTGCTGAAATTATTACAGATGTATTAACTGCTGAAGATTCTGGTGATGCTTCATTCAATCTTTTCTTAGATACATCGGGTTCTAAAAAATTAAGTTTTAACGGAACTATTACAGGAACTACATATAGCTCAACTGTTGGAGATTTAAATACAGTATCAGTTAGTTTTACAACTAATGGTACTATTACCTCTGCTGTCTAATGCCTAAAGGATCTTATTCGGCAAAGCAACGGAGACTTGCTGCTGTTGCTCCACCACGAGATAAGATTACGGCTGCGGATCTTAAAAAATTACGTTCTAAGAAAAAAAGGAAAAAGAAATGAAAATTAAGAAAGAACTTACGTCTAGGCAAAAGACTGCTTTAGCAAATCATAAAAAAAAGGGTACTCATACTGCAAAACATATGACAATAATGAAAGAAGAGATGTTAAAGGGTAAAACATTTATGGAAGCACATAGAATAGCTATGAGGAAAAAAGGAAAGTAATGGCTAAACGAAAAGCAGTTAGTTTAACTTTAAAAGGAGGAGAAAAGTCTAGAAAAGGAGGGCTGACTGCTAAAGGGCGAAAAAAATATAACGCTGCAACAGGTAGTAATCTTAAAGCTCCAGTAACAAAAAAAAGTGGATTAACTGAATCAGAAAAAAAAAGAAGAAAAAGCTTTTGTGACAGAATGGAAGGGATGAAGAGAAAAATGAAAAATACTAAGAAAAAAAATGATCCAAATAGCAGAATAAATTTAGCTCTTAAACGCTGGAGGTGTTAAATGACTTTTTCAATTCCTGGAGACTATAGAACAAAAGTACAGACTTCCACAACTATTGGAGATATAGATAGTCCTTTTACTCGTACGAGGGCTGTCCTCGACATGATGAAAGGATGGGAAATAATGAAAGCTGTAACTGAGGGAACAGAATATCTCAGAGAAAATAGTGAAGCATTTTTACCTTTAGAGCCAAGAGAAGATTACACAGCATATATGGCAAGAGTAAATCGTGCTGTATTTTCTCCTTTTACACAAAGATTGATAAGAGCAGCTACTGGTCTTGTATTAAGAAAACCAATAACACTTATAGGTGATCCTTATTGGACAGAAACTTTCAAAATGGATGTTGATGGTTGTGGCTCTGATTTAGATGAATATGCGAGAAGAATATTGATGTGTTCTCTTACTTATGGTCAAAGTCATATTCTTGTTGATTATCCTGCACCTTCTGGTGCATTAAGTCTTGCAGAAGAAAGACAGCAAAATCGTAGACCTTATTGGATTGAAGTAGATCCTACGAATCTTTTAGGTTGGAGGTTAGATAGAGAATCTAATTATGGAAACTTGATACAAGCAAGAATTGCAGAAAAGGCTGTATTGCCTGATGGAGATTTTGGAGAGAAAGTCTATGACCAGGTAAGAGTAATAGAACCTGGCAGTTATAGAGTTTTTCGTAAAAAAGATCAAATTGATGCAATGTATGATGTTGATGATAATTCATACATGGGTGAGTTTAGTACAGGAACAACTGGAGAAGATTATAAATTAGCTGAATCTGGTAGTTTTTCTCTTGGAGAAATACCTTTAGTTACGATTTATTCTGGTAAAACAGAAAATTTAGTAAGCAAACCACCTTTACTTGATATTGCACATCTTAATCTTGCACATTTTCAAAGACAAGCTGATTTAATTCATAGTTTGCATGTTGCATCTCAACCAATGCTTGTAATGGAAGGTTATGATGATCAGACTAAAGATTTAGCTATTTCTGTTAATTATGCAATGGCAACTCAACCTGGTAATAAAATTTATTATGTAGAGCCAGCTTCTAGTGCTTTTGATGCTCAATCAGCAGAAATAAAAGAGCTTCAGATGCAGATGGCTACCTTGGGAATATCTACTTTAAGTCAACAGAAATTTGTAGCTGAATCTGCTGATGCAAGAAGATTAGATCGTGTTGATACCAATTCAATGCTTGCGATGGTTTCTATGGAATTAGAACAGAAACTTCAAAAATGTTTTAACTTTTCCGCTGAGTATGTAGGTATTGAACCTCCAGAAGTAAAAATTAGTAGAGATTTTGATATTGAAAGATTAATTGGTCAAGATATTACAGCTTTAACATCATTATTTGATCAACAAGTTATTGATAGAGAAGAATTTAGAGATATTTTAGTTCAAGGTGAAGTACTTCCTAGTGCCAATCAGACAGAATCAAGTTAGTATACTATTATATAAATAAATTTATAAAGCTTATGGCTAAATCTTTAGACAAAGTGCTTCAACCCGATGGAACGTATAAGTGGGAACTTGTAGAACCTTCTTATGCTGAAAAAATGGGTAATGGTGCTGAAGCTCCCGTTGCTTGTCCTGCTCCTCAAAAAAGTGTTGTTACTGCCAACTTAAAAACTATGACCAAAGCAGAACTTGAAACTTATGGTCGTTCTTTAGGTATTGAGTTAGATAAAAGACATACTAAGGCAGATTTAATTGCCGAATTAGAAAAATTTACCTCCACTAATTAATTATGATTGAAGAAAAAGTAATTGAGCAAACACCAGAAACTCCTGCACCAGAGGTTAGTACATCAACCCCACCTGTAAATGATTTAGCTAAACAGTTACAAGAGGCAAATGAACGTGCTGCAAAGGCAGAAGCATTAGCTCAACAAAAAAGCAAACTTGCTGAAGAAACAGAGCAAAAGTTTAAAAATGCTAAAAGTAAAATCGGTCAATATTATGACGATAGAAATAAAGCACTAGAAGATCAGGGAATGTATAAACCTTTATGGGAAGAGGCAAATAAAACTAATCAGGAAATGCAAAATGAAGTAAATGCATTAAAACAACAGATACAAGATTTAAAAAATTCTAATGAAGCTGCAAGCACTAAAACAGAAGCTTTAGCTGCTATCAGTAATCTTGGAGCTATAAATGCAGAACAAACTTTGTCGTTGTTACAAGGAAAGTTACAAAAAAATGCAGAAGGTCAAGTTGTTGTTCTTAATGGTGGAGTTGAACAGAATCTAACAAATTATCTTACAAGTCTTAAGAACCCTGGCAGTGGTTGGGAACATCATTTTAAACCTAGTTCTGCTGCTGGTATGGGAGCAAAACCAAGTCCGATTGCAAGTACAGGAAGTGGACAGCCAAATCCTTGGAAGACAGGCAATATAACTCAACAAATGCTAATATCAGAACAAGATCCTCAGATGGCAGCCGTGCTGAAACAAGAGGCTCAGAACACTTAAAAAAGGTAATTTCTATAAATCCGTGATTTAGGAATTTACTATCAAGTCCGTGATTTGAAAAGTGTTACCAAGTCCGTGACTTGGAAATGTAAAACTAATTTCTAAATAAGCCAATGGCTGCTCCGTTTCAGAATTATACTGGCGGTGTCCTATTAGCGGACATCGTAAAAAGAAATAATTTTAGTGCTTACGTTTCTCAAGCTATCAAAGAGCGTAGCCTATTTATACAATCTGGTGCTGTAGTTCGTAATGCTTTGCTTGATGCAACAGCAGGAGGAACAAGAATACAAGTTCCAGAATTTAACCCAATCGCACCAACTGAAGAAATTTTAGATGGTACAGGTACTTGGGGAACAAGTGGTGCTGGTTATCTAACACCTCAAAAAATCGGTACAGATACGCAGATTGCAACTATCTGTCATAGAGGTTTTGCTTATGCTGTTGATGATGTAGCTGTATTAGCTGCTGGTGAAGATCCAATGGGTCACATCAGAAATCAACTTGCAGATGCAATCAATAAATTGAATTCAGTTCGTTTATTTGAAACTCTTACTGGTTTATTCCATACTGCTCTAAATGCACACCGTTTAGAAAAACAACTTGGTGGTTCTGGTTCTACTGCTGAAGCAAACTATCTTACTGCTGCCACTGTTGCAGAAGCTCGTTCTCTTATTGGAGAAAGAGGAGAAGAACTTGATCTTCTCATAGTTCACCCTGCGGTTGCTTATTACTTATATCAAGTGGGTCTACTAACATTCTCAACTTCTGCCTTATCAACTGGTACTGGTATTACTTGGGGTGGTGGTGGTGTTGGTGTTACTGACAGATCAATTGGTCAATTTGCTGGTTGCACAGTTGTAATTGATTCTCAGGTAAACATCAACGATCCAACAACTACTGGTAATCGTCAGGAATTCCGTTGCTACTTAATGAAGTCAGGAACAATTCTTGAAGGTCAGCAATCTGAGCTAAGTATTGAAGCAGAAAGAAACATCTTATCTAAGCAAGATGTTATGTCTGTTGATTACCATACTGCGTATCATGTTATGGGTACTAAGTGGACTTCAGCTTCTGATAACCCTGCTAACTCAGCACTCAGAACTGGTTCTAATTATGGTGTAACTTATGATATTGACCAAATTCCAATGGTTGAAATCTTTGTAAACACACCACTATCAAATGGTCTTAAGTCTTAATTTATTTTAAGATTGGATTGGCAGTGGTCATGCCATTTAAAAACCTCATCAATTATTGGTGGGGTTTTTTCTTTACGCTACAATAAAACTAAATTACTTTATCAATCGTGGCAGCTACCATAAATGCAACTATAAAAAGTGAAACTGCTAATAGTTATGTCACATTGACAGAAGCTAATAGTTATTTCGAAACAGTTCCAGATTCTTCAACTTGGACTAATAAAACAGATGATCAGAAAAATAGATCATTGATAGCTGCTACAAGATGGATTGATACTTTTGTATTTCAAGGAGATAGATGTGATGAAGATCAGGCATTAAAGTTTCCTAGGACTAATTATCAAGTAGATAGAGTTGAGTTAAGTTGTTCTACTATTCCAAATAATATTAAATATGCACAATATGAATTAGCTAGAGCCTTGGCAAATGATACTGATGCTATTACAGGTACAACTGGTAAAGATGGTAATTTTGAAGAAGTTAAATTAGGAGATATTCAAGTTAAATATAATACTGCTAGTCAGGGAACTGGAGCTATAAATAATATTATGGATGTTTATCCTTGGTTACAAAGTTATCTTGGAGCGTATATGCTTGGTGGAGCAGGAACATTTCAAATGAGAGTAGTTAGAGGATAATGGCAGGTCAATTAGATTCATTACTTAAAAGTGTAGCTAAACAAGTTGTTGCTGATTTAGGTAGTTCTTTAGATTCAACTATCGTCTATACAAAAAAAGGACTTTCTAGTTATAACGTAGATACTGGAGAAAATATTACTATTGATACAACTTATTCAGATTTAAAAGTTCCTGTTGAGTTTGTTCAATCTACAGAAGATGATGGTAGAGAAAGAAGAGAAGCAAAAATATATATTACACCTGATTTGATCGGAGATAATCAACCTACGTTTGATGATGAGGTTACATTAACTTATGCTGGATCTACAAGAGTAGGACAGATAGTTAATATAGATACAAGGCAAGGTGGACAGACTTATCTGTTTACATTATTGGTGAGGTTCTGATGGCTAAAAATAAAGGTATTGAAAATATAGAAAGAGATCTTATCGGTAATCTTGAAAGTGATTTAAATCAATTGGTTCGAGCTATATTAGTTGATTTATCAAAAGAAAGGTATAGTCCAGTAGATACAGGTTTTTTTGCTTCAAGTTGGACAGCTGGTACGCAAAGACCTAGACCTGATGAACCTAGAGAAACAGTTGCACCTTGGAGCAATATTAAACCAACAAGAAGAGGTCAAAGATCTTCACAAGCAAAAATTGAGCCAAGATTTATTGATGAAATATCATATAATTTTAAACCATTTTCAAAAGTATTTATTGGTAATAGATCACAATATGCTGCTAGAGCTTTAGCTTCAGATAGAAGTAAAGTGCCACAATATGTTCAAGGTAAACTTGCAGAATTAATTAAAAGAACTTTTACAGAAAAGAAACCAAAAATTGCAGTTGGTATGTCTTCATTAAAAGGTGGTCAAGGTGGTATTGGTCAATTTGCAGATCCTAAGAAAGCATTTGTTGATTACACTGATCTATGACTTTAGTTAACACACGAGCAGCTTTTGAAAAAGCAGTTACAGATGCAGTTGCAGATGTTGATCCAACTGTAGAAATGATTTATGACAATATGGTTTATAAAACTCCTGGTAAAACTAAAAAATATATTGTTATGTCAATTGATTTTGCACAAGCTACAACACAGACTCAAGGTGCATCACAGGATTTTTACTCTGGCGTAATTCAATGTAATATTTATGTTCCTAGAGGAAAAGGTAGTGCTACATTTTCTGAATTAGGTGAAGCTGTTATTGATGGACTTACTTCTGTAAATGCTTCTACTTATACAGATACTTTTAGTTGTGATCCTAGAGTGCTTGATGTTGTCGGCCCTGCTCCTATCGAATTAGATGACTCTTCACATTTCCTTGGCTTAATATCTTGCCAATTTACCGCAAACGCTTAGTATACTAAAGTAAGTATACTAATTTTATGACTAGAGCAGTTGACCTTTTAAGAAACAAGTTTGGGATCTCTCAGCTTTATAAACATGATGTTATTAAAAATGATGAGGTAATTTTTTCTGTTTATTGGCATCCTTTAACTATTGCTGAAAGAGAATCCATAATTAAAAAAAGTGGAACTGAAGACAATAATGATTATGCTTTACAGATGATGATAGAAAAAGCATTGGATAAAGATGGTGTAAAACTTTTTCAAGATGGAGATAAGGCTTCTTTAAGAAGAGAAGTTGAAGCATCAATTCTTGAAGAGATACAACTAGCAATGGTTAATTCTGGTGCTGATAAGGAGGTAAAAGAGGCTAAAGCCGATTTGAAAAGCTAATAAAGATTGGCAGTTTTTATTCTCTTTAGCAAAGACATTACATAAAACTGTAGCTGAGTTATGTGAAACTTTGACTATTGAAGAGATGATAGGGTGGGCTGCTTATAACGAGATTGAAAATGATGAATATAAAAAACAACAGGAACAAGCACAGAAAGCTAGTGCTTTACGAGGCAAAAGAAGGTAATATAGAGAAAATGTTTTAATTTTTATAGCAAGTGGCTAATTATAATGTAGATATTGCTGTTGCTTTAAAAGGTGCTAAACAACTAACTTCTTTCAATAGAGAAGTTAAAGCTACAAGTACAAATATAGATGCTTTTGCTAAAAGATTAAAATCTGCTGCGAAAGATCAAACCTTACTTGTAAGAAGTTTTAATGAATTAAATAATGTATTAGCACAAGCAACAAAAAACTTTAATGCTGCTGCTACAGGCTCACAACAACAATTTGCTGCTGCAAGACAATTAATAACAGCAGAGAAAAATTTAAATAAAGAATATCAAGAACGTGAAAGAGTTTTACAAAGTATTACTTTAAAAGGTCAACGATCTTCAATATTACCTGGACAAAGTTTATTTGGACAAAGTGTAACTCCAAAAGGTGGTGCATCTGGAAGATCAAGACAGATATTACAAGAAGAACAGGCATTACAAGAAGCATTGGCGAGAATGGATCAGAGAGATATGAAATTAACTGGTCAAAGTGTAAATATAGAAGGTAGATTACAACAGGCTTTAGCAACACAAACTGCTAACAGAAAAAGAGCAGAAGAAGAAGTAAGTAGGATAAGAGAAAATGCAGTAAAAAAAATAGAAACAAGAGAAAAAAAATTAATTTTACTTAGAAAAAAAGCATTAAAACAAGAATTTGCAGAACGAAGAAAATTATTAAGACAAAATCAATTTGGCAATGTCAATCCTGGTATGGGAGGATTTAGAGCATTTAGCCAAAGAGCAGATGAGATTACTGCTAGTGCTGCTGCAACAGCGAATAGACCTGGTATTGGTTCTCTTATAAGAAGTCAGTTTGCTCCAGGAGGTAGTTTTGCCGCTACTAGAGGGCAGAGAGTTAAAGGATCTATTAGCAATGCTCTTATTGGTGGTGGTTTTCCTCTGTTATTTGGTCAAGGTGCTATAGGTGCTGCTGGTGGTGGTATTGGTGGTGCTTTGGGTGGTGCTCTAGGTGGAGGCTTTGGTTTTGGTTTATCTATAGCTGGTACTGCAATAGCTCAACAAATACAACAGACTCTTGATTTTAGAAAATCTATTAGAGAACTAAATAAAGAAATGGAAAGAATGGGTATAAGCTCAAATATTAGTGGATCACAGGTAAGACAATTAGGTAAGTCTTTAGGTATTACAAAAGAGGAAGCAGTAAAAGCTTTACAAGAGTTCAAACGATTTGGAAATGACGCAGTATTGATTGCTAAAAAGTTTGGTGGAGATTTTGGTAGATTTGATGCTCTTTCGCAAGCAAATACAGTTGAATCTGCTTTATCAGCTATAAGAAAAATTAATAAAGATCTAACATTAGAAGAAGAACTTAGACTTGTCTTGTCAATTCAAAGAAGAGGAGTTGAAGCAACTATAAATGATGTTCTGACGGATTCTTTAGATAAACAAAAACAATTAGATACAGAAGGTTTTGGACAAGGAGTAGGTGGTCGTAAAAGAGCCAATGTGCTTGAAAGAGAGCGAGAAAAATTAAAAGAAATTAATACGGAAAATGCTCAACTTATAAATAAATTTAATAATATCAAAATTTTACAAGATGAAATAAGGATTGCAAATGAAGAAGCTTCATTTTCAATAGTAAAAGGTTTACAAGATGTAAATAGTGAAATAAGAAAATTAAATAATGCACAGTTTCAAGTGGTTGAATTATCTAAAACACTTGGTGCATCTTTTCAAGAATCTTTCAAAGGAATAATAAAAGGAACAATGAGTGTTGGAGATGCATTTAGAAATATGTTTATGCGTATAGCAGATCATTTTTTAGATATGGCTGCACAGATGGCTGCTGCACAAATACAAAGAGGATTTATGGGATTATTTGCGAATATGTTTGGCAATAATTTTACTAGAAGTGCAGTAAGTGCAACTCCAACTTTAACTCCTGACCAACAAGTATCACGTTTTACTTTTGGAAAGGCAAATGGTGGCCCTGTAAAAGGTGGTAGTAGTTATTTAGTAGGAGAACGTGGTCCTGAAATGTTTAGTCCAGGTGTTTCTGGAACTATTACACCTAATGAAATGCTCGGTGGTTCAACAAATATCGTAGTAAACGTAGATGCTTCTGGTTCTAATGTGCAGGGTGACGAAGATCAAGGTAGAGAGCTTGGTCGTCTTATCTCAGTTGCAGTACAATCTGAAATAATACAGCAACAAAGACCAGGAGGATTACTTGCATAATGGCTACATTTCCTTCAATAAAACCTATATACGGACAACAAAAAAGATCAGCACCATTAACTCGTACTGTTCGTTTTGCTGATGGTTATGAACATAGAATTTTATTTGGTTTAGCTCAACATCAAAATCCAAAAGTTTTTCAACTTACTTTTAATGTTTCAGAAACAGAATCAGATGAGATAGAAACTTTTTTAGATGCTAGAGCAAATGATAGTGATAGCTTTACTTTTACCCCACCAGGAGAAAGTTCATCTTCTGAATTTGTTTGTGAAAACTGGAGTAAATCAATACCATATAACAATAGAGCTACAATTCAAGCAACTTTTAGAGAAGTATTTGAACCAGCATAATGTCAGTAAATTCAGCAGTATTTAGTAATTTACAATCTATTAATCCATCAGCGATTATTGAATTATTTACTCTTCAATTATCTACCGCATTACATGGTGCAAATACTATCTATAGATTCCATGCTGGTAGTAATTTAAATGCAAATGGAAAAATAGTTTGGGCTACTAATGAGTACCTTAGATTTCCTGTACAAGCATCAGGTTTTGCTTTTCAAAAAGGACAGTTACCTAGACCTAAAATATCTATAAGTAATGCCACAGGATTAATTTCATCAATACTTTTATCTGTTAATGAAACAACTGCTGGCAATGATCTTACGGGAGCTACTGTTACAAGAATTAGAACATTAGCTAAATTTATTGATGCTGTCAATTTTGCTGATGGAACAAATGCCACAGCAGATCCTACTGCTGAGTTTCCGCAAGAAGTATATTCAATAGATCGTAAATCAACAGAAACTAGAGAAGTTGTTGAATTTGAACTTGCTGCACCAACAGATCTTGCTGGAGTTCGGATTCCAGGCCGTCAAGCTACTCGTTCAATTTTTCCTTCTATCGGTACGTTTGTAGGATGACTTGGAAATATAAAGCATTACTTCATGCTAAACGTGAAGACCCAAAAGAATCTTGTGGTTTATTGTTAAATATAAAAGGTAAGGAAAGATATTATCCTTGTCGTAATCTTTCAATGACAGAACATCAATGTTTTATTATTGACCCAGAAGATTATGTAAAAGCAGATAATACAGGTGAAATAGTTGGTGTTGTCCATAGTCATCCAATAACACCACCAAATCCTAGTCAGGCAGATAAAATTAGCTGCGAGGATAGCAATTTACCTTGGTATATTGTTAATCCAAAAACAGAACAATGGGCATATTTAGCACCATGCGGATACAAGCCACCTTTATTAGGTCGTCAATGGGTTTGGGGTATTACAGATTGTTGGAGTTTAGTAAGAGATTGGTACAAAGAAGAAAGAAATATTGAACTTAGAGATTGGGATAGACCTACAACATTAGAAGAATTTAATAATAAACCTTTGTTTGAAGATTGTGCTTGGCGAACTAATTTTAGAGAACTAAGACCAGAAGAAAAATTACAAGATGGAGATGTTTTACTTATGAGCATTTTGCATCCAACTTTAAATCATGTAGCATTATTTTTTGAAGGTGATGTTATTCATCATTTAACCGATAGACTATCTTGTAGAGAGCCTTACTCTGAATGGTTGTTAAAATGTACGGGAAAGAGGTATCGCTATGCTTCGTAAGTTAAAATTATATGGACAATTAGCAGAATTTATCGGACATAAAGAGTTCGAGATAAAAGTTAATAGTGTTACTCAGGCAGTAAGTTTTTTAATACATAATTTTCCAGAAGTAGAACGTTTTATGAGTCCTAAATATTATCAAGTAAAAGTTGGTAATTATGATATTGATGAAAGTGAATTAGCATATCCTGTAGGACAGGAGGATATACATTTTATTCCAGCAATTAGTGGTGCTGGTAGAGGTTTTGGAAAGATTTTATTAGGTGCTGCATTGATAGGTGCTGCATTTCTTGTTCCAGGTGGTCTTTCTTTATCAAGTGGTATTAGTACAGGTTTTGGATTTGCAAAAGCAGGTGCATTAGCTAAAGGTTTAGTATATGTTGGTGCTTCTTTAGTATTACAAGGAGTGTCTGATTTATTATTTCCATTACCAGAACCTCAAAAATTTAATTCAGAAGAAGATCCACAATTATCTTTTAGTTTTAGTGGAGTACAAAATACATCAAGAGCAGGTACTCCTGTTCCAATAGTTTATGGTGAAATATTTACAGGAAGTGTTGTAATAAGTGCAGCGATTGACACTAATCAGGTAGAAGCATGACAGACGAAACTAAACTTATTAGAGGATCTGGAGGCCCACCAAAACCACCCCCACCTCCTTATCGTGCTCCTGATACTTTACATAGTAGGAGTTTTGCTACTGTACAAGATTTAATATCTGAAGGTGAGATAGAAGGTTTTGCAAGTGCATCAAAAGAAGGTCTTACAAAAGGCACAACTGCATATGATAATGCAAGTTTAAAAGATGTTTTTCTTGATGACACTCCAATACTAAATTCAACAGCTACAAGTGCTAGTCCTGCTGATACTGATTTCAACTTTCAAGATGTAAACTTCAAATCTAAGTTTGGAACGTCAAACCAAACTGCGATGAGTGGTATTCCTGCTGAAAGCAGATCACCTACTGCTGTTGGAGTTACTGTAACTACTTCTGCTCCTGTTACCAGACAAGTTACTAATACTGATGTAGATGCAATTATTGTTACTTTAACTTGGCCTCAGATACAGGTAGCTGAAGATGATGGAGATATTCGAGGAGATACTGTTGAATATAAAATACAAATTCAATATAATTCTGGTGGATACACCGATGTTATAAGTACTTCTGTTAGTGGAAGAACAGCAGATGCTTATGCCAGAGATCATAGAATAAATCTTACGGGTGCTTTTCCTGTAGATGTAAGAGTAGTTCGAGTTACAGCAGATAGTACAGATGCAGCAAGAGTAAATGCTTTTCAATTTACTAGTCTTCAAGAAGTTATAGATAACAGTTCTACTTATGCAAATAGTGCTTATGTTGCTCTTCGCTTAGATAGTAAACAGTTCAATCGTATTCCTACAAGAAAATATCGTATCAGAGGAGTGAAGGTAAGAATACCAGGAGCAGGTGCTTCCAGTTCTGGTACTCCAACCGTGGACAATGCAACTGGCAGAATTGTGTATCCAAGTGGATATATTTTTAATGGAGTTATGGGTGCTGCTGTTTATACAAATTGCCCTGCGATGTGCTTACTTGATTTACTTACAAATACAAGATACGGTCTGGGAAATCATGTTACTGATAGTAATTTAGATTTATTTAGTTTTGTAGCTGCTAGTAAGTTTGCAAATGAAGAGGTAGATGACGGTACAGGATCAGGTGCAAAAGAAGCTAGATTTAGTTGCAATGTAAATATTCAAAGCCCAAAAGAAGCATTTGCAGCAATAAATGATTTAGCTGGTGTTATGAGATGTATGCCAATATGGTCTGCTGGTTCTGTAACCATATCTCAAGATAAACCAACCACAGCAAGCTATTTATTTAACTTAGCTAATGTTGGAGAAGCAGGATTTACATATCAAGGTAGCAGTTTAAAACAACGTCATTCTGTTATTTCTGTCAGTTACTTCAACATGGATTCAAAGGAAGTGGACTTTGAAGTAGTAGAAGATGCAACAGCAATATCTAAATTTGGAACTATTGTTAAACAGGTAAAAGCATTTGCCTGTACTTCTCGTAATCAAGCTGCAAGATTAGGCCGTGCAATACTCTTCGCTGAACAAAATGAAAGTGAAACCTGCACTTTTTCAACTTCAATAGATGCAGGAATTGTTGTAAGACCTGGTTCTGTTATTGAAATAAACGATCCAGTAAGAGCAGGAGCAAGAAGAGGGGGTCGTGTAGTGGCTGCAACAACTACAACTATTACTATTGATGCACTGGAACAAACAGGTTTACCAGCATTGAATGATAATCCAACAATAAGTGTAATTTTATCTGACGGAACAGTTGAAACAGGTTCAATATCTGACTTTACAGGAGCAGTTATTACAGTTAATAGTGTTACAAAACCAGATGGTACAACTGCTTCTGCTTTTACTTCCGCACCAAATGTTAACTCACCTTATTTAATATCTAGTACAACATTGCAAACTCAATTATTTAGGGTTATTCAAGTTGCAGAAGAGGATGATATAAATTACACAATTACAGCTTTATCTTATGTTGAAGGTAAATATGCGTTTATTGAAGATGGAACTGCCTTACCAACAAGAACTATATCAGTATTAAATGCTCCTGCTTCTCCTCCTAGTAATTTAACAGTTACAGAGCAGACAGTGGTTATAAATAGTATTGCTAGAAGTAAATTAATTGTTGATTGGCAACCTGTTGTTGGCTCTACTCAATACTTAGTTAATTACAAACTAGAAAATGGCAACTATGTTTCTCAAGTTGTATTTAGTAGTGATTTTGAACTTTTGGATACTGTAAAAGGGACATACACAATTCAAGTTTTTTCATACAATGCAGGGTTAGTTTTATCATCTAATTTTACTGAAACAACATTTGTAGCTCAAGGTAAAACAGCAGTACCAGAAGATGTTTCTGGTTTAACTGTTGAACCTATTAATGAACAGTTTGTAAGATTAAGATTTACACAGGCAACTGCTATTGACGTTTTACATGGTGGCCGTGTTTATGTAAGACATACAAACCAAACTGGTGGTGCAGCCACATTCCAATCTGCTCAAGATGTTATCGAAGCTGTAGCTGGTAATGCAACTGAAGTAATTGCACCAGCTTTAGCTGGAACATATCTTCTTAAATTTCAAGATGATGGCGGTAGGTTTAGTGCCAATGCAACAAGTGTAGCCTTATCTATTGTTGATATTTTAGACTCAATTACTGTTAAAACTGATCGAGAAGATACTGATGGAACTCCATATAACGGAACAAAATCTAATGTTGTATATGACTCATCTCTTGGTGGATTAAAACTTATAGATCCAACAGCAAATGCTTCTGGTACTTATGACTTTGTAGATACTCTTGATCTTGGTGCTACATTCTCACTTGTCTTAAAAAGACATTTTCAAGGGGTTGGGTTTTATACAGGAGATCAGTTTGATAATAGAACAGACAATATAGATACTTGGACAGATTTTGATGGAACTATTGCTAATGATGTAAACGCAAAAATGGCTGTACGAACCACCACTGATAATCCCTCTAGTTCTCCTACTTATACATCATACAATGACTTTGCTAACGGAACATTTAAGGGTAGAGGATTTCAGTTCAGAATTAATATAGATACAACAGATACAGCACAGAATATCAATTTACAGCAAGCAGGATATACAGCAACAATGCCATCAAGAACTGAACAATCATCTGTTATAGCATCTGGAGCAGGAGCAAAAGCCGTTACATTTACAGCACCATTTTTTGTTGGAACGTCTGGGCTAGGTAATCTTAATAGTTTCTTACCATCTGTGAATATTTCTCCTCAGAATATGGCAACTGGTGATTATTTTGAACTTAGTAGTATATCTGGAACTGGCTTTACAGTTCATTTTAAAAACTCAAGTAATGCTAGTATTGATAGGAACTTTACCTATAGTGCTGTTGGTTTTGGCAAAGGAGGTTAACATGGAGAAAAATAGTTATTAACTATGTCTGACGTTACAAATTATACAATCGAAAATGCTTCGGGAGCCAACGTAAGAACTGATTTAAATGCTGTCTTTGCTGCGATCCAATCAAGTAATTCAAAATCATCTGACTTAGCTTCAAGTCAATGTGTAGCTGGTATGCCATTTTTGAATACCACTACAAATATTTTAAAAATAAGAAACTCTAGTAATGGTGCTTTTACTGAAATAGGAAATATAGACCAAGCTAATTTAGGTTTATTGTCTAAGGCTGGCGGTACTATGACAGGTGCTTTTCTTGCTGATGACGCTGGAACTGCCTCTGCTCCTGCAATAAGTTTTGATACAGATACAGATTTAGGATTATTTAGAAAATCTGCAAATGTAATGGGATTTTCTTCTAGCGGAACAGAACAAATGATATTTGATGCTAATGGATTAACGCTTCAAGCACAGAATGATCTTAGGTTTGCTGATGCTGATAGTAGTCATTATGTAGGGTTTCAAGCACCAGCTACAATCTCTTCTAGTCTTACTTGGACACTACCTTCTGCTGATGCCACTGTTTCTGGCTATGCTCTTGTATCAGACGCTTCTGGAACGCTAAGTTGGGCTGCTGCTGGAGCAGGTGCTCAAGGTGCAGGAAGTGACAATATCTTTTGGGAAAACGACCAAACAGTAACGCAGAGTTATACTATTACTAATGGACAAAACGCTGGCAGCTTTGGTCCGATTACTATACAATCAGGGGTAACAGTCACAGTTGGTGCTGGTGAAACCTGGACAGTCGTTTAAATTATGAGCACAATCAAAGTCAACAGCATAATACCAGTATCAGGAGTACCAACAGGCGGTGGCGGTGGAATAGTTCAGATAAAACAAACAACTAAAACAGACACTTTTACTACAAGTTCGGGATCTTATACAGATGTAACTGGACTGTCCGTATCTATTACTCCGACTTCTTCATCAAGTAAAATATTTATTATTCTTGATATAAAAGTAGGTGCTGGTCACGAAGATGCTGCTTTTGTAGGGAGATTAGTAAGAGGTAGCACTGCGATTTATATAGGTGATGCAGGTAGCAACAGAACCCAAGGATCCTTTGGTACTGGAAGGCAATCTGGTAATGCTGGTTACGATGTTATTCAAGATAGACAAGCTGTGTTTTTAGATTCTCCGAGTACAACAAGTGCAACAACATATAAAGTACAAGTCGCAGGATTGAATAGTAGAGACACTCTTATAAACAGAACCTATGATGATGGAGATACCAGTGACACTCCAAGGGTAGCTTCTTCAATAACAGTAATGGAGGTGTCAGCATGATTACTTCCGTGTATAATCTAATTAAAAACTAACCATGAGTTTAGATCACGAAGCAATAAGAAAAGCCTATCCAAATGCTGTAACGATTGATGACGGCACAGGAGCTTTTGATGCAAGTGGTAATTCTATAAGTTTAGATCAATCTCTTATAGATGCTGCGAGAACTACTTTAAACACTGAAGCTGCTGCTGTTAAATACAAAACTGATAGAACAACTGATGGTTCGACCATTTATGCCTCATTTGGCGATCAGCTAGATATGCTATACAAAGATATAGTTGCTGGAACTGTCACAACATCTGGCACATGGGCAACTCACATTAAAGCTGTAAAAGACGCTAATCCCAAGCCATGAGTACATTAAAAGTTAATACAATTCAAAATGTCTCTGGTGGTTCTGATGTTAGTGGTTTAGGTAGTTTTGTAAAATTACAAACAACAGATGCAAGCAGTTCTTCAACTATTGATTTCACTGATTCAATTACAGATGCTTTTGATACCTATGAACAGTATTTAATTATTTTTAATAAATTAAGATTTTCTAGTGATGGTATCACTTTGCGTATGCGAATACTTAATAGTAGCGGTTCATTCTCTAGTAATGAATATTCAACAAGAGTACTTGATTCGGGTGGTGACGGAAATCATACAGGTGCAAGTTCCTATAGATTTAATCAAGAAAATATGGGAAATAACAGTAGTGGTTCATTAGTTTATGAAGATTGCTCTGGTTATGTTTATATGACTAATTTTTCAAATAATTTTAGACATCAAATTCATGGTGTGGTTTCTTATGGAGATACAGGTTCAAATAAAAGATTTTGCCCATTTGGTGGTGGAGTCAATGAGAATACTGCGACCACTGGGGTTAGAATTTTTGCTGATACTGGAAATATAAATAGTGGTAAATTTACACTTTATGGAGTAAAACAATGACACGATACCACAATATTAATGGTGAAAATGTTGCTTTCACAGCAGAAGAAGAAACAGCCAGAGACACAGAAGAAGCAAATGTACTTGCTGAAAAAACTGCTAATAAATATAAAAGCGATAGGACAACATTTGGTGTAAAAACTTACCCACAAATTTCAGAACAATTAGATCAATTATTTCGTGATGTAGCTGCTGGCAAGTTTGGTGCAGACGCACAAACAGGCGAATGGTACACTGCGATTAAAGAAGTAAAAGACACCAACCCAAAGCCTAGTTAATCATGAGCCAACTTAAAGTCAATTCAATCGTTCCAGCAGGGGGTCTGCCAAGTGGTGCTAATGGTGGAATATTACAGGTTGTTCAAGCAGTAAAAACAGACACTTTTAGTTTTACAGGAACAAGTTTTACAGATATTACTGGTCTATCTGCCTCGATTACCCCATCTTCAAGTAGTAATAAAGTTTTAATAGTGGCTCAAATTTATATGTCTGCGGATAGTAGTAGAGATACTGCAAAAATTAATTTTGTTAGAGGAAGTACAAATATTGCACAGCCTTCGGGTTCGGTAGCTCAAACATCAACCATGATGAATTATTTGTCTGCCATAACAATGTTTCCAATGTCAATGAATTTTTTAGATTCTCCAGCAACTACATCTGCAACTACATATAAATTACAGATTGGCAAAGATGGTACAAATAACAAAATTTGTCTAAATCGTTATAGTGAAGCTGACAATTATCATGGGATAAGCACCTTAACTCTTTATGAAGTAACAGCATAATGGCAATAATTCCAGGAAAGAAAAACTTTACTGTAGATAGGAGAGCAGACTTTCCTATAAAATTGACATTTAAAGATTCAACTGGATCGGCAATAAATTTAACTGGATATACTGTAGCTGCACAGGTTTATGATGAATCACGAACCACAAAATATGCTGATTGGACAGTGGCTTACACAGATAGAACCAATGGAATTATAGATATCTCTCTTACAGATACTCAAACAGCTACATTTACTCCAAGTATTTTGTTTTATGATGTATTATTAACAGAACCAGGTGGTAGCAAAAACTATTATTTAGAGGGTAAACTATTTATAAGTGAGGGTTACACAGCATGAGCAATCCTAATCAAGTTGTAGTTTCACAGGTTTCTGATGTAACTACAGTTGAGATCACAACACAAGGTCCACAAGGTCCAGCAGGATCTCTTAGTGGTCTAACTTTTGACGTTTCTGCAAAAGTTGATGGATCAATACTGTATTATGACTCCACATCTGGTAACTTTAAGGCAGATACCACAACAACTAAACTTACACTCGTAGATGGAGGTAACTTCTAATGGCTAACACGATAAGAATAAAAAGATCAACAGGATCGTCAAACCCAACGTCATTAGAAAATGCTGAAGTTGCTTTCAGAGAAGGCGATGAAGTCTTAGTCTATGGTACAGGCACAGGGGGATCGGGAGGTTCCGCTACGAGTATTATTTCTATTGGTGGTAAGGGAGCATTTTTTGATAAAGCAACAGTAAGAGGAGCTAATTTAGTATTATCAGGACCAACAACAGGTAGTGATGCTGCACCTACATTTAGATCACTTGTAGTTGCAGATATTCCAACGCTAACAGCATCTAAGGTGTCTGATTTCGATACACAAGTAAGAACAAATAGACTTGACCAATTAGCTAGTGCAACAAGCACTGTTTCTGGAGTTACCCCTACAGCCGATGCTCATTTTGCAACAAAAGGATATGTAGATTCTGTCAGTGAGGGATTAGATGTAAAAGGAAGTTGTGTTGCAGCTACAACAGCAAATATTACAATTGCAACTGCTCTTAACAGTGGCGATTCAATAGATGGAGTAACTCTTGCAAATGGTGACAGAGTTCTTGTTAAGGATCAAAGTACAGCCACACAAAACGGAATCTATGTTGTAGGAGATACACCAGTAAGGGCTGATGATTTAGCTACGGGTGCTGATGCTGCTGGTGCGTTTGCTTTTATTGAGCAAGGATCAACTAATGCCGATATAGGTTTTGTTTGTACTTCTAACAAAGGCTCTGCTGTTGTAGGAACAAATAATTTATCATTCAGTACATTTTCTTCTAGTGGTAACGTAACTGCTGGAGATGGGCTTGATAAATCTGGTAATGAATTAAGTGTTGACCTCAAAGCAAATGGTGGTTTAGTTATTGAATCAACTGAATTAGCTGTTGATTTGGCTGCTAGTTCTATAACAGGAACACTTGCGATTGGCGATGGTGGAACGGGTGCTACAAGTGCAAGTGCAGCTAGAACAGCTTTAGGTCTTGCTATTGGAACTAATGTTCAAGCCTATGATGCAGATTTAGCTAATTTATCTGGTTGTCAATCTGGTGCTTCTGCTGCTTTGGCAGCTTTAACTTCAACCGAAGTGGCTATTCTTGACGGAGCAACGGTAAGCACTAGCGAGTTGAACATCATGGACGGAGATACTTCTGCAACATCTACAACTTTGGCAGCAGCAGATCGTTTGGTGATGAATGACGCTGGAACAATGAAACAAGTTGCGTTATCTGATCTAGTTACATTTTTAGAAGATGAAAGTGCCTCTAGTTTTGATATAGATGGAGGAACATACTAAAATCTAACCATTAGGAGGTCGAACAATGGCGAACACAATTAAATTAAAAAGAGCAAGCGGTAGTGATCCTGGAAATAGTGATCTTTCTGTTGGCGAATTAGCCATACGAACCAGTAATTGTAAACTATTTAGTAAAAATGATGGAGGTTCTGCTGTTGGTGTTGTAGCTGGATCGGCTGATACTTTAACTACAGCAAGAACAATAGCTGGAGTCAGTTTCGATGGATCGGCAAACATATCACTTAATAACAACGCAATAACGAATGGAGCAGGGTATATAACGGCAACTTTAACTCAAGAGCAAGTAGAAGATTATGTAGGTGGCATGGTTACTGGTAATACTGAAACAGGTATTACTGTTACTTATGATGATTCAGATGGAACACTAGATTTTGTAGTTGCCTCTCAAACTGAAAATGATTTTACGACTACTTTAAAAAATAAACTTGATGGAATTGCTGCTAGTGCTATTGCAAATGTTGTTGAGGATACTTCGCCTCAACTTGGAGGTGATTTAGATGTTCAATCAAGCAAGATAACTACAGCAACGAGCAATGGAAACGTAAAAATCGAACCAGATGGCACTGGTGTTGTTGAAGTCAGAGGTGCTGGAGGTAATGATGGTAAATTACAACTAAACTGCTCTGCACAAAGTCACGGAATAATACTAGCTTCACCTGCTCACAGTGCAGGACAATCTTACACGTTAATTTTTCCAGATAATCAAATTGCTGCTGATAAATATTTAAAAATAAAAAGTATTTCTGGTTCGGGTTCGACTGCGATAGGTCAAGCAGAATACGCTTCGCTTGATGCAAATGATCTTGGAGAGGGCACTGTACCTGATGCAAGATTTCCCTCTACGTTGCCAGCACTTAACGGATCAGCACTTACAGATTTAAATGGAAGTAATATTGCCTCTGGAACTGTGGCTGCTGCAAGAGTCGCAACACTTAATCAAGATACAACTGGGAACGCTGCTACAGCTACAGCTTTGGAAACTGCCAGAACTATTGCAGGAGTTTCGTTTGATGGCACAGCAAATATTTCTTTGAACAATAATGCAATTACCAATGGTGCTGGCTACATAACTGCAACTCTGACTAATGAGCAAGTCCAAGATATTGTCGGAGGTATGCTTACAGGTAATACTGAGACAGGCATAACAGTAACGTACCAAGATGGCGATGGCACTATAGATTTTGTTGTTGGCACGTTGAATCAGGACACTACAGGAAATGCTGCTACTGCAACGGCTCTTGAAACTGCACGAAACATTGGTGGGGTATCGTTTGACGGAACAGGAAATATAAATCTTCCTGGTGTAAATACTGCTGGAAACCAGAATACAACTGGAACATCTGGTGGTTTTACTGCTGGCAGTGCTTCAAATCTAAATTCTGGAACATTACCTGACGCACGTTTTCCTTCTACACTTCCTGCTGTTGATGGATCGAATTTAACAGGAATATCGGCTGGAGCTACAGGCGGTGGATCTGATGAAATTTTCTACGAAAATGGTCAGAATGTAACAACTGACTATACTATTACTAACGGCAAGAACGCTATGTCTGCTGGTCCGATCACTATAGATAGCGGTGTTACTGTTACTGTTGGATCAGGTGAAACTCTTACTATTGTTTAATTATGAAAAGTATTATTGAAAAGCAATTAGTTCAATGGAAAGAAGAATTAGCAAAACACGTTCAAACTAGAAATCAAGCACAAAAAGTTTTAGAAGAAGAAACAAAAACTATTTTACTGCTTGAGGGTGGGATACAGGCGAAGGAGATGTTGTTGAAGAAGATCGAACAAGAATCCCAGCCAACAGGTATAGTGGAGCTAAACCAAGAATCAAAGCCAAAGTCATCAAAGTAATTGGCATACAAGCTTTTAGGAGGGCTTCTTTAATCATGTTTCAAAAAATTGCTAACGTCTTAAGTATTGTTTCTTTTGTTATGGTAGCTTCCATGAGTGGTGGAGCGTATTTGGGCTACAAATATGTAACATCTGAAAATTTTAAATCTCAAGTTATGAATGAAATTCTTGGAAATGTTCAAGGAATGATGCCTAAAATATTAGATAATGGTTTGCCAAAAATGACAGGACCATCTATGCCGATAATAAAATAAATGAATGGAAATACCCAATATAAGTATTCCAGATATTTATATTCCAAACGTACCAGAAATATACAGCCCACACTATGTAACTATTACTGCACCACCTGAGATTGATGTCCCTGGCTGTACTTATCAACATCGTGATATAAAAAATACTGGTAATCGTAATTTATTATTGGAAGATCCAAATGGTGTATTTACAACGTGTGATTTTCCGTTTCCTAGTTTTATACCTCTTGATTATTCTCCAGAAAATTTAGTAATAACAGAAGAAGCACCTATAAGTAACGATCCACCTCCTTTACCAGAAACAGAGCAACCAAAGATTCCTGACTTACCTCCAGACCCTCCACCAGATTTCCCTCCCTGTCCTGGTAAAAATGACCAAAGGGTTGGAGACTTTCGTAACGATAAAAAGCTAGAACGTGTTATTGGACATGAAAGAGGGCAAGATGGGTCTGAATGTATAACTCTTTATGAAAGCGTTCCGTTTAAAGATCAATACATTCCGTCTGCTCCACAGTTTGTTGGGGTTTTTAGCCTTGCTTTGGTTGGTGCTTCTGCTCCGCTTGTACTTAATCTCGTAAGACCCTTAGTTAAGCAAGTCGTGACAAAGTTGACCAAGAAGAAAAAAGATGTAAAATAAATACAAGTTTACAACTTTTACAACGTGCTGATAGAACAGCCACCGCTCTGTATTAGTCAATGTAAACTTACTTTAGACAAGTAGACACCCGTAGCTTGTCTATCTTAGGCACACCTCGAAATCTTACGGGATTAGATTGTCACTGCCTACTCTAATTTATGGGTATGTGGAATAACTTGATTTGGTGGAATATTAACAACAATATCTTCACAGGTAATAGCACTAGGAGTATTAGGTTTAAAAGTAACACCTAATTTCGCTTGTTTTGCACACATCTCCAAACGATAAAGGCTGATTTCCATTTTAGTTTTCTTAATTAATAGTTTTTGAGCTTCTATATTTACTGTCGTAGCTTCATGGCAAAGAGCAGGAGATTTTCCTAGTGGAATATTTATCTGAGCAGAGATACCATAATTTAAATTAAAGTTTTCCTTCTCAAATCTAGGAGTCTCTTGAACATATTTTATCTCTCCAGTAGTTTCATCATAAATATTTTGTCTGGTAACAGTTTCTCTAGGTAATGAAAATGTATGAGCATCTGTTACATAGGGAGTAATTGTCAGGCTAGGAGAAGCACAGACAATGCCTTGACTCATACGAAAAGAAGGCATTGCTGACGGGGTTATCATCGTTGCGTTGTTATTTACAACACCTTGAGCATTAGAGCTAGGACTTGCAACTGTAGTATTAGCTAAAACCCTTGCAGGGCAAAAGATTAGAGCTACTGCCCAAAGGTAGTTGTAGTTTCTGTTGTAGTGCTTGAATTTATTGTTCTTGTTATTGTGGTTACTGTGTCTAATCCTGGTGTTATTAGAGTTTCTTGAAGAGAGAAGGCTGCTCCACCATTTGTTATTTTCCATCTTGGTACAGCATCTAAGTTTGGCGAAGTCCAACTAAAATTTACCCCTCCAACTGTCTGTTCTGTAAGAGTTGTAGCTGTAGGATTGATATATCCGTTAAGATCTGAACTTTCAATATTATGCCCTGATGCGGAATAGGAATATCCTGTCCGATATTGATGGCTCGTGATGGTTTCATTTATTACTGATTCAGAAGTACTTGAAGTTTGGCTAGACCCTGTACGAAATTGTGGCACAATAGGCACAGCAAGGGTTCTTACTGGTAATACTAATAAAACTAGCAGCCAAAGTCTAGTCAATCGTAATAGTGACTTTAGTTGATCCTATACAGCTTGTACCTGATCCACCTGCGGTACAAGTATGAACTCCGCTTGATAGTGAAGTTAATGCAAGCGATCCAGCAGTACCGCCTGATCCAACAGTAGTTTGTCCGCTTAATACTGGCAATGCTGCTATACCACTTGAAGGGGTGACAGTAGATGGTGTAGCGTCACCCATTATTACGGATTCTGTTTTGCTGAAAGCAGATCCTGATGTTGTTACTGTAGTGTCTGTTTGAATCATGGCTGGAACGCCATTAGTCAACGATCCAACATTAATCCCACCAATTTTTCCTGATGTTGTTGTATCTCCTACAGTTACAGATGGTGTAATATTATTTCCGCTTAGTGAATATGTAGTTCCTACCTTATTTGTAACAACATAGGGCATATCAACTGTAATTTGAGCAGATGTCACAAACTCTTGCTTGATGTCACTTAGAACTGGTGACATTGGTACAAGTAATAATAATGGAAGTAGCTTTTTCATTTTTTAGGTTTAGGGTCGATTACTTCAGCACCTTCTATTTTAATAGGTGTTACTACCCTTATAGTCTGAACCATACCATCTTGTGTGGCAACCTTATCGTCTTTCTTACTACCATTTTTTCTAGATGCCTCAATGCCAAAGGTACTAATCGCAGCAGTCAGTAAGCTGGCTGGGAACGTGATATCTTTTGGTTCATTACTGTAACCAGGAAGTTCAATATAGTTAAGAGATACTATAAAACCACTCCAAACAACAACACCTAATCTGACAAACAAACTTATAATAGCTAGTTGTTCTTCTTTGTCATCTAAACCTTCTTTCAGTTTTTGGAAAGCGTTTTTCTTTTTTTCTTCAACCATAAAAGTAAAGATTCTTGTCTAATACTAGCATCTTAGCTATGTTTGGAAAGTAACACATATTTATTTTATGTATAAGATTCTGAAGCCAATTTTGATGACCTTTCTGACAACAACTGCTGTAAAGAGATTGGTCGTAGATTTATTAAAATCAATCGCAAAACAAACTACAAATACACTTGATGATAAAGCAGTTGAAATTATAGAACAACAGCTTTTTCCTACAATATGAAAATCACTAAATTCCTCAACATTGACATAGAACCAGCACCTCCTGAGTTGGAGTTAGAGATTGAAATGCAATGTAGAGAGATTATGAAAGCTAATGATATAGATAATGTAAAAAGATATTGCACACATATGGTTAGGAAAAAATTTGATCAAGATATATTTATGGCTTCATTATTGAATAGACTTATTGAATTAGAAGCTAATCGTGTTGTCGCAGAAATGAGAAAAGAAAAGAAAAAATCAACTAATCCAATCAAGAAGTTTTTTCGTATTCCTTAAGTTCTTCATCAGTAAAGTCTTTAATCAATAATTTA
>VTLG01007037.1_pt1 | contig 30252 bp, 41 predicted proteins | sample 4694571 | NCBI WGS metagenome assembly VTLG01 (sample SAMN12604809, study PRJNA352737) | marine metagenome | biome: ENVO:00000447; feature: ENVO:00000209|ENVO:00000569|ENVO:01000036; material: ENVO:00002151; isolation source: viral sequences binned using virsorter ...
AAAACCCGGGGGGGGTGGTATATAAATAATAACATGAAAAAGGGCTTACAAACTTTACACAATAAAAAACTGATGCTTGAAGCATTAGAAAACAATCTTGGAATTGTCGAAGCATCAAGAAAACAAGTCGGAATTTCAAGACAAACTCATTACGATTGGATGGAAAAGGATAAAGATTATGCTGCGAAAGTTCAAAGCATTAGACAAATCGTTGTTGACTTTGGAGAAAGCAAATTATATGAAAACGTTAAGAAGGGAGATGTAACATCAATAATATTCCTTTTAAAAACTTTAGGCAAGAGCAGAGGTTACGTTGAGAGACAAGAAATAATTCATGATGCAAAAATTTCATCAAAAGTCATTGAATGGAAGGAAATAAAGCAGAAATAGTTGAACAAAAGTGCAATAAACAGTTTTTTGATCTCATAAAAAGCGAAAAAAGGTTCAATTTACTTCAAGGAGGGACAAGAAGTGGCAAAACTTACGCTGTTTGTCAATATTTATGCTATTTATTGACCACAACAAACAAATCTTTGACCATTTCGATCATTAGAAAGACGTTACCAGCGTTAAAAGCATCAGTTCAGAGAGATTTTATTGCAATTCTCGAAGAAACTGGCATTTATGATCTTGGAACTCATAACAAAGCCGAAAATACGTTCAAATACAACCAACATTTGATTGAATTTTTTAGTGTTGATGAACCAGCCAAGATTCGAGGGCGAAAAAGATCAATTGCTTTCTTAAATGAGTGCAACGAGTTCTCTTTGGAGGATTTTCGCCAAATAAATATGAGAACTGAATCAAAAGTTATCATGGATTTCAACCCTTCTGATCCAGTTCATTGGATTTATAGTGAAATTATTCCTAGACAAGATTGCGATCATTGGATTACTACATATAAGGATAATTTATTTTTGCCAACTGAATTAGTCAACGAAATAGAAAACTTAAAAAAAGATCAAGATTATTGGCGTGTTTATGGTGAAGGTCAAAGAGCTGTTTTTTCATCAAGACAAATTTTTAACAATTGGAATTGGATTCCACACAAAGAGTTTCCAGAACATGACGTTCAAGGCGAATGCTACATAGGACTGGATTGGGGCTACTCGAATGATCCAACAGCTGCAATTTTAGCGTTTAAGAGAAAAGACAAATTATACATTCATGAAATACTTTATAGAACTGGAATGACTAACGCTGATATTGTTGATTTTTTAAAAATAGGGGGGTGGGGTGATACTTTGATTTATGCTGATAGTGCAGAACCAAAATCCATAGAAACTTGCAGACAACTTGGATTAATGATGAAAGGAGCAACCAAAGGAGCTGGAAGTATTAACGCTGGAATTTCTTTGATTAAAGAATTTGATGTTTACGCCTCCATTGAATCAAGAAATTTATTCACTGAATACAACAATTATTATTGGGAAACATTAAAAGACGGAACAATAATAAATAAACCAAAAGATTCGTTTAATCACCTTAAAGATGCCTTGCGTTATGTTTGCCTTTCTCAATACTCGAAAAGAGTTGATTTCTATATTATATAACTTAAAAAACAACAATAAAAAATTTAGTACTTTTGTAAATTAAATCACAGACATTTAAAATTTAAAAATGGCATCAATTCTATCAAGATTAAAAAATTACATTTCATCAACAGCTCAAAAGACACATTTAGATTACAACAAAGCAATTTATAATTATTTAGGAGAATCAATTCTCTGGAACTCAGCGACAGATGACACATACATTGACAAAGGTTATCGAACCAATTCAACTGTTTACTCAATCGTTAATTTAATTGCTAAAGCTGCAACAACAATCCCTTTTCAAGTTTATGAGATAGTTAATGAAAATGACTTAAAAAGATATAAAGCGTTAACAAGTGGCGATTTTACAGGATCATCTTTACACACTGCAAAAATATTGCAAAAACATTCACTTGTTGAATTAGAACACACTGAAATTCATGAACTTTTAAAAAGACCAAATCCAGCACAGAGTTTTAACTCTTTTCTAACAGAATTGATTGCTTTTGGAAAATTAACTGGAAACAGATACATTTATGGCATTTCACCAGACACAGGATACAATTCAGGAAAGTATCAAGAACTTTATGTTTTACCATCTCATAAAATGCAAATCCATTCTGGAGGATTATTAGAACCAGTAAAAAAATATTCATTAGAATACAATGGAACGTATCAAATCGAGTGCGATGACATTTGTCACATAAAAGATTTTAACCCAGATTATTCTGGAAGTGGTTCACATTTATACGGAATGTCGCCTTTAAAAGCTGGTTTAAGAAGTATGGACGCTAATAATGAAGCATTAACCACTGGAGTTAAATATTTACAAAATCAAACAGCTAGAGGGGTTTTAATGTCCGATGAAGGCGATTTAAATGAAATACAGGCGAAACAATTAAAAGATAAATTTCGCCAATCCTATCAAGGATCAGATAATGCTGGAGATGTTATAATCACGCCTAAAAAGTTATCTTGGGTTAATTTTGGATTAAATGCTTCCGATTTATCTTTAATAGAACAATACAACGCATCAATCAAAGATTTATGTAATGTCTTTAATGTTCCAGTTCAACTGCTAAACAACACAGAATCAAGTAGTTACAACAATATGAAAGAAGCTAAAAAAGCTCTTTATCAAAATGCTGTAATTCCAGAGATGGTAAAAATTAGAGAAGAACTAAACAGATGGTTAACTCCTAAATTTGGAGATAATTTATATATTGATTTTGATTTTACTGTTATTCCAGAACTTCAAGAAGAAATGGACAAGGTCGTTCAACAAATGTCTAATGCTTGGTGGGTTACTCCAAATGAAAAACGTCAAGCAATGAATTATGGAATTGATGAAGAAAATGAAGTTTTAAATGATTATTTCATTCCATCGAATTTAATCCCAGCAAATTCTAATGACGTTGATTTTCCAGAACCAAAAAGAATTGACGTAAATCTTGAATACGAAAATGAGGAAATATATAATAAAGAAAGCAAAACAGAACTGGAAGGATAATTTTGAAATTCAATTAAATAATTCTCAAAAAAAATTAAATCCAGTAATATCCAAATACTATTTTGCAGAATATTCAAAAGTTTATAAACCATTTGTCTCTAATGGTGCAATTCCAGATTTATCTGATGTTTTTAAAAGCGATGAAGTTTTTAAAATATATAAAAAAATATTTGTTGACGTTGGTTTGAAATTTGCTTTCTGGTATTCAAATTCATTTGATAAATTATTAAAAAGAAATGACGTTTCTAATCATGCTCCTATTTGGATCAGTCGTTTTGAAACGATTGCAATTAGAAAAGCGAAAGCAAATGCTGGTGGCGTTATTGATACAGCTAAAAAAACGATTATTAAAGTTCTTAGAAGAAAACTGGCTGATAAAAAATTTATGGCACTTGGTGAAGTTGAAGCATCTAAAATTTTAAGAAAAGAATTAAAAGGTTATTCTAACTGGCAATCGAAACGACTAATTAGGACAGAATCTCATTTTGCTGCTAATTTTGGAGCTTTAGAAGCTGCTAAAGATATGTTTGATCGTGAAAATTTAGTTAAGCAATGGATGCACAGTGGAGCATCAAATGAAAGGGATTGGCACAGAGAGGCAGATGGGCTTATTGTTGGAATAGATCAAACCTTTAACATAGGAGGTGAGGACTTACAATTTGCTGGGGATGGTTCTGGGTTTAATGCAATAAATTGTCGTTGTGCCTCGCCAAGTTTTCCTAGAGAGGATGTTGACTTTGTTAATACTGGCGAAATATAACAAAAAACAATTATTTTAAAATTTTTATCTTTGCAATTATGAATACAATTATATATAAATCAAGCCCAATTCAAAAATTGGTTGATGCAGACGAAAAAGCTGGAGTTGTTAAAGGTTACGGAAGTATTTTCGATAACCTTGACTCTGACGGCGATATTATTAAAAAAGGTAGTTATAAAAAAACCATTAAAGAAAATGGTTCAAGGGTTAAATACCTATACCAACATAAGATGGACAAACCACTTGGAAAAATAACTACATTACAAGAAGATAAAAAGGGTTTGTTGTTTGAAGCCGAAATTCCTAAAACGCAACTTGGAAAAGAAGTAATTCTTTTAATGAAAAGCGGTATTATAAATGAAAATAGCGTTGGAATTTTACCAATACAAAAAGAATATAATGGTGAAAATAGAGAAATAACTGAAGTTAAGTTATTTGAAATTTCTGCTGTTACTTTAGCTGCTAATGATCAAGCAAACATCATTGACGTTAAAGGAAAAAACATTGATAGTGAACAAATAATTAAAAGATACGATTCGCTTATCAAAATAATCCGAAAGGGTGACATTTCAGACGATCTTGGCTATGCCATTGAATCTGAACTGTATAAACTAAAATCATTTTATTTGAACGCCACTGTGCCGAACATTGAGGTCACACAGCCGAAAGAGGTCAAAAAAACAAATGATTCTGAAATTTTAAAATATATTATTACTAACCTTAAAAAATCTTAATACAATGGACAAAGATATTCAGAAACAACTAGACCAATTCGGTGACGTAGTTGATTCAAAAATCGAAAAGGCGTTCAATCAGTCAAAGGATAATGCTAAAGGTGAAATCTCTAATGAATTAAAAAGTGAGATTGACGCCTTATCAAAGCAATTCATTGAAAAACATGACGCTATTGAAAAAAGATTTGACAGTTTTGAAGTTGAACAAAACAGAAAATTAGCTGCAAATGAAAGAAAATCATTTAAAGGTAATTTGGAACAAGCGTTCAAAGACGGAGCTGTTGACTCTCTTAAAAAAGGAAACTCAAACGCTGCCTCTTTCGAGGTGAAAGCGGATATGACCATCGCTGCTGACTTTACAAATACAGTTGCTGGTGAGGAAGTAGTTGGGCAAATTAAACACGCACCATCTAGAATTGATCGAATTAGATCAATTATACCAATAGGTACAACAAACGCACAAACAATCAGATTCCCAAAAGAAACTGGTTATAGTGATAACGCTGCGGCGAAAGCTGAAGGTGCTGCACTTGGACAAACTGATTTTGATATTACTGGAACATCAGTAAATCTTGAAAGAATCGGTACTTATCTAAGATTAACTGACGAAATGTTAAGCGATACGCCAACATTATCAAGTTATTTAGCTGCAAGAATACCAGCAAAAGTTTTAAACGCTGAAGATAATGAAATCCTTAATGGTGACGGATCATCTCCTAACCTTGATGGATTATTTACTGACGCAACAGCTTTTGTTACTGGTGTAAGCGGTGTATTTACTGGAGAAGTTGAATCAGCTAACCAATATGACGTTTTAATTGCTGCAATTAACCAACTTGCAATAATTGACGTTGTTGCTGAGGGAATAATTTTAAACCCTTCTGATTTTCATAAATTAGTTTTATTGAAAAACAGTCAAAACTCTTATTTAAAAGAGCAACTTTGGCAAGGGATTAAACCTTCAATTGCTGGACTTCCAGTTTATTTGAACCCAGCTTGTACAGCGGGTAAATTTATTCTTGGAGCTTTCTCAACTGCAACTCAGTTGTGGATTAGAGAAAACCTAAGTATCAGTTTCTCTCGTGAAGATTCTGACAATTTCCAGAAAAACTTTATTACTGTAAAAGCTCAGGAAAGAGTGGCAATTACGAATTATGTCCCTACGAGTTTAGTTCAGGGAACGTTCTCTTCTGCTAAATCAGCTCTTGAAACTTCTTAATTGATGTTTTAATCTGTTTAATAATTAAAGGGGTGTTTTATTACATCCCTTTTTTTATGCTTTAAAAACAAAAAAAATATTAAAAAAAGATTAATTTATTTTGTTTTATTAAAATTTCTTTGTATATTTATACTGTAATTAAAAAAATAGATATTATTAAACTTAAAAAACAGATTATGAAAACGTTAAAAATAAATAAACAAAAAGGACAATTTTACTACAATTTTAAAGGCAATGAGTTTATCATTAATTGGGGTAGAAAAGAAAATCAATTTGAACAAGTAGATAAATTCACAGAAACAGATTTAAGATCAGCAAATGATGAATTAAAAGAAACACTTAAAAACACGCCAGTTGTTTCAAACAAAAAAATTGATTTCAATACTGATATTATGACAATAGAACTTGATCCAAAAGAAAGTCAATTTTATATTTTAAAAACATCTTTTGGAAAATATTTAATAGATAATCAAGGATATGATTATCCAAGATATATTACTAAACTAGAATATTTTGGCGTTCTTAAGAATCCTCATGTAAGCATCAATTTTTGGGATTAAACAATTAAAAAATAAATTATGAAAATATATAAAGACAGAACGACATCAACTAAATTAATTTCTAATCAGGACGCATCATCTTACAAATTAATTATTAAGTATGGAGATAATTTTGCAGAAAAAATATTTGATGGAAAAAATGCTTTTAAAAGAGCTACAAAATTTCAAAATGGAATTAATGAAATTATGAGATTATTGCCAAAAGCTGATATTCGAGTAACAGAAAATTTATTTGGTGATAGATTAACAGATGAATATTAAAATAATAGGGGGTAGCAATACCCCTTTTTTATGTTTAACTAAATAAATAAAATAATGGATAAATATTACACAATTAAAAAAGTAAATGAATCAGCAAACAAAAAACAAAAATTAGAATGGATTGTTGCCTTATTAGTTTTGACATCAATTCCATTTTCAATAATAATTGCAAGTATAATATTTGCTTTAAAATTTAGCAATCCTTTTAAACTTCTTTTAACATGAACAACAGCGTTAAAAACAACACAAGAATTTTTTTGATATTTCTTTTTATATCATGGGCGTTAAGAATGCTTTTTGTGTTTGATTCTCTTTTTGATATGTTTTTAATGCTTACAATCGCTTTAATAATTTACGCAAACAAATATGAAAAATAATAATACTGAAATAATGGATTTAATATCAAGTTTTAAAAAAAAACACAGTGATAAAATACAACCAGTTGATCTTTTAATTTTATCTAATTTAGCTGGAGAACTTGAAAAAACTTTTAACAAAATTCAAAACAGATAAAATGAGTTTTGATTACGATAATTTAATTATAAAAAAAGAACATGAATTTAGGGGATGGGATATTGAAAACTATAAGCAATGTTTAGTTTGCGATAAACTATCTGAAAAAGATTTTTGTTCTAACGACTGTAAATCTGCCTTTCTCAGGTAGTTTACTTTTTTCATTTGATCGTTGGTTTTAAACGCCTTACAATTACAGTAGGGCGTTTTTTTATTATCTTTACTTGTGGATGTAAATCAACAAGGATGTTTTGCAGAATATAAATTTGTCACCGAATGCATGAAAAGGGGGCTTAATATTTCAATGCCAGTTTTGCATTCATCTATTTATGATTGTATTGTTGACACTGGGAAAAACCTTGTGAAAGTTCAAGTTAAGTCAACAAAAAAACAACCTTTACTTATTGAACCCAAAACAAACAGAAAACAAAATAATGTTCAAATAAATATTGAAAACAATAAAAAACCATATTTAAAAAAATACGTTGATTTCTTTGCTGTATGGGTTGAAATATATGATGGATTTTTTATTTTTAGAAATACAGGGAACATCCATACAATTCGACTAAGTTTAGTTGGCAAACATTCAAATAAATTTAATAACTTTGTATTCGATTAATTTTATGAGTTTTCATATCTCAAATTAAATCTATTTTTTAAAATTGAAAGCGTTGCATGAAAATTGTGACGCTTTTTTTTTCTTATCTTTGCTATTAAATTTATAGTTATGAAAATAAAAATTTTAAAAGATGTTTATTCTGTTAAAGGGTGGTTAAAAGAGGGAGATGTTGTTTCCATGAATCAGAAAATGGCGAATCATTACATCAACAAAAATCTTGGCGAAAAACATATTGAAAAAAAACAAGTCAAAGAAGTTAAAGAAGTCAAGCAAAATAAAAAAGAAACCAAAGAAAATAAAGCTGTTAAAAAAAGAGCAACTAAATAATTAAAAGATGCACGATATTAAAATCAATTCGACAACTGGAAGTGAAATCATCACAACTGCAAATGTTAAAGATTTTGCCAGAATTTCAACAAGTGCCGATGATACTATAATTGCCAATATGATCAAGACAGCTCGTATCTGGTGCGAAAATTACATTTCTAGGGATATTGTTGCAAAAAACAGAACCTTTTATCAAAAGTATGTTGATGATCGTTTTATATTGCCTTTTTCACCAATTGCCTCAATCTCTAGTTTAACTGTTGATGGGGATGCTGCCACTTATGATACTTATGGGCTTGATGATATGATTGTTGAACTTGATAATCTACCAGCAAAAGAGGTTAAAATTACTTATGTAACAAGTGGTTTAAGTGATGACGTTGTTAAACAAGCAATTTTGCAATTAACATCAACTTATTACGATAATAGAACTGATTTTGTTTTAAAAAATGAATATGTTAGTGAAGTGCCAACTCAAACAAAAAATTTATTATCAAGTTTAAAAACAATGTATATCTAAAAAATGAGTGCTGGGGATTTAAATTCTAGGATTGTCGTAAAAAGACAAAGTAAAACCGCTGATAATTACGGCGGCTTTACAAGTACGCTTTCAACCCAAGCGACAATTTGGGGTTCTGTAAAACAAATAAAAGGTGCTATTGATAAACAAACAGGCAAAAGAGCCAGATCGATTGAGGTTGAAATCATAGTTAGAAAAAAAACAGCTGATGATATTAATGACAGCGATGTTTTAGTCATTAATGATGAAACAGAAAATTACGTTATTAATGAAATGTTTGAACATGATCGAAATTTTTATACAACTATAAAGGCGACTAAAACTGTTTGATTATGGCAAATTTGAATCAAGGGACATATAGCAGAAATATAAATATAAAACTTTCTGCATCTGATCGTAATAAATTACAAAGAAGAATGGCAAAATTACATTCTTTAAGCACTGATGAATTTAGAAAAATAACAGAAAATTTAGGAGCAACAACAGTTGCCAGAATGAAAAGAATTGCACCGGTTGACACTGGTCATTTAGTTAAAAATATAAAATTTGAAACTGTAACAGATGGTTCATTTTCCCCATCAAAAACAAATATTGAAATTCAATCAAATGCAGAATATTCTGGTCATGTTGAATTTGGAGGACATGATGCAAAAATTTCTGGGAGACAAATTCCGTTTTTTTATCCAACTGTAAAATTGGCTCAAAAATTATATATTAATAGATTAAAAAAAGCAATTACAAAAGCACTTAGAAATTTATAATTATTATGAACGAGGCATTACATTTTATTAGAGCTGCAATTGTGACAAGATTATCTGGAAATATTTCTTCTGGAGGTTCTAATGTTCCAGTTTATAACAGAGTTCCAGATAATGCTAGTGAGCCATATATTAAAGTTTATTCGGTTTCAAGTTTTGAGGTTGATGAAAATCAAACATCGTACCATTTAGATTGCACCACTAGAATTGAGGCAGTTACAGCATTTGAAGCCGATGCTGGAGGTGGTTTGATTTGCGAACAGATAACTTCATCAATTATTAATTTATTAAGAACAAGGTCATCTGGATATTATGATTTAAGTGATGATGGTTTTACTGTTTACACAAGCGTTATTGATAATATTAGGTATTTAGAAACAGACATTAAAGAAAAAACATATTTTAGATCAATAATTGATCTATCAAATAAAGTACAAAAAAGTTAAAACAATGAGTGATTTAAAGCTTTGTATATTAGCAATATTTAGTATATTTTTTTCAAGTATAGAAGCAATAAATCCTTATTTACAATTGTTAGTTTTATTATTAACAGTTGTTTTACTTGTTTTAAAAATTTATAAACAGATAAATGATTTTTAAAATGGCTTTACCAAAAAACGGAATTGCAAAAGAAATTCGCCATTACAGCGGTAGCTTGTTTGTTTTTATATTTATTATTGCAATCATTATCGCTTTAATTCAATTCCCAGTTTTAGAAACAAATAAAGAAGTCGTTATGATGCTAATTGGCACGATTTCTGCTAGTATCGGAATTGTGATTTCAACCATTACAGGAACAAAACCAGATGATGTAATGGCACTGAAACAATCAATCGAAAAAAAGGAAAATCAAATTGAACTCCTAAATAAGTCAAAAGACGAATACGAAAAACTAATCATAAATCTTCAAGAAAAAATGTTGAAAAATCAAGTGGACTTGATTGATCAAATCATGCTTAAATCAGCAATGGATTTTGACGATAAAAATCAAAAATTAAAAAAACAGTGTATTTGTGGCAAAAATAATTGCACTTGTTTAGGAAAATAAAACACTAATTTAAAATTTATACAATTATGGAAATAATAAAAAAATTCAAAACATGGATAAGTAAAAATTGGAAAAAATCACCGCTTGGAAAATTTAAAGTTGGAATGGTATTTTTTATTTTATTAATTTTGTTAGGTAATTTAATTAAATATTTAGCAAACTAATCATGGCTTATATCAGCGAACATATATCTTGGAGAGAGGCAACTTTCTCCAAGACAGCAAACAAAAAAGAAATTGACAACACGCCTTCTCAAAACGTTGTTGTACAAATGAAAAAAACAGCTAAAATGATTTTTGAACCATTGAGAAAATGGGCAAACGAACCGATCAGAGTTAACAGTTTTTATAGATCGCCAGAACTTTGCGATGCATTGTCTGGATCAAAGAGAACAAGCCAACACACAAAAGGAGAGGCAATTGACATTGATGCAATGGGCGAAAAAACGAACTCTGATCTTTTTCATTATATCAAAGAAAATTTAAACTTTGATCAATTGATTTGGGAGCATGGGGACGATGAAAATCCAGATTGGATTCATATAAGTTATAAAAATGATGAATCAAACAGAAACAGAATATTAGTCGCCTACAAAGAGAAAAAGAAAATCAAGTACAAAGAATATGTTTAAAATATTATTAAGCTTATTAAAAGGCGGTAATAAGGAAAAAACATCTGTTGGAAATTTAGCTTGGGAAATTCGTGAAGCTATAAAAGGCAAAGAACTTGATCCGAATCAATTACTTGAAATCCAAACAAAAATTAATGAAGTTGAAGCAAAACATAGATCGGTTTTTGTTGCTGGGTGGCGACCATTTATTGGATGGGTTTGCGGTCTTGCTTTAGCATACAATTTTATCATTAGAGATTTATTTATTTGGGTTATTGATCCAGAAATAGTCCCTCCAGCCCTTCAAATGGAACATTTAATGACTGTTTTATTTGGGATGTTAGGTCTTGGTGGTTTAAGAACTTACGAAAAGCTTAAAGATAAAGCCAGATAATGAGGCGTAGAATTAAAGAGGTTGTTTATATCCCAAAACCTAAAAAAAAGAGAAAAGGAGTTCATTCAAAAAATGCTTCAAAAGGACAAAACGGATATAAAAAACCCAGTCGAGGTCAAGGCAATTTCAGATAATCAATAAATCATTTTTTTCGTACTTTTGTAAAAACTTAAAAAATTATGGGGACAACATTAACTGGCAAAAGAATCAAAGACACTTATTTAGGTTTTATAAAAACAACAGACAATTCTGCTGTTGATGCCACTGGTAAACAGTTATCTGATGGAGGCGGAAATGATATAGGTGTTTATTTAGCCACAGGAGGCAAAATTGGTATTTCTGGAACGCCAGATTATGTTTTGGATGCCTCAGCCAGTACTGATGCTGTTCACTTACCACAAGGCACGACAGGAACTCGACCAACTGGTGCTGCTGGAATTATACGTTACAATACAACAGAATCAAAACTTGAATATTATGATTCTGGATTTAAACTCATTGCTAGTGAAGATTATGTTTCTGCTCAAATAACAGCATTAATTGATTCAAGTCCAGCCGCACTTGACACGCTAAATGAATTGGCGGCAGCTTTAAATGATGACGCAAGTTTTCACACAACAATAACGAATTTAATAAACACTAAACAAGACACTGTTACTGGAGCAGCCACAACTATTGTTTCATCTAATTTAACTGCTAGTAGAGTTGTTGTTTCTAATGGCAGTGGGAAAGTAGCAGTTTCAGACGTTACGTCAACTGAATTGGGTTATTTAGATGGAGTTACTTCTGCTGTTCAAACTCAAATTGATAGTAAACAAGCAACCATTACTGGAGCAGCAACAACTATCGATAGTGAAGACCTTACAGCATCTAGAGCAGTTATTTCAAATGGAAGTGGCAAAGTTGCTGTTAGTGCTGTAACAGACACAGAACTCGGTTATCTTGATGGAGTGACAAGTGCAATTCAAACTCAAATAGATTCAAAACAAGCAACTATCACAGGAGCAGCTACAACAATAGACGATGCAGATTTGACAGCATCAAGAGCAATTGTTTCTAGTGGAAGTGGAAAAGTTGCTGTCTCTGCTGTCACATCAACAGAACTAGGATATTTAGATGGTGTCACTAGCTCAATTCAAACGCAAATTGATTCTAAATATAATTATACAATATCTGCTGCTGATGGAGATAACACAGATGAAGAAAAAATTGTTTTAACTGGTTCAGATTCAAGTACCGATGCTGTCGTTTTAGAAGCTGGTACTGGATTAACAATAGCTAGAAGCGGAGACAAAATTACTTTTACTAACACTGTGACTGATTCAGACACAGTATTAACAACGGAACAAGTGGAAGATATAGTTGGTGCAATGGTTTCTGGAAACACTGAATCTGGTGGAATTGTTGTTACTTATGATGACAGCAGTGCTAAATTAAATTTTGCTTTTACTCTTGCTGACGATGCAGTGGTGACCGCTAAAATATTAGATGGAAATGTAACACTTGCTAAAATAGCTGATCAAGCAGCAAACACAATAATTGTTAGAGATGCAAACAGTTCTGGAGATTTAAGTGCCAAAGCTGTTGCTGATACTGAAATTCTAATTGGAGATGGTTCAGGGTTTACTGCCGCATCTTTAAGCGGAGATGTTACAATGACAAATGCTGGTGCTGTTACAATAGCAGATGATGCTGTTGATGCTGACAAATTAGCTAATTCAATTAATACAGAAATTGCTGCTAATACTGCTAAAGTGACTAACGCAACTCACACTGGAGATGTGACTGGCTCAACTTCTTTGACAATAGCAGACAACGCAGTTTCTTTAGCTAAAATGGCTGGTCTTGCAAGAGGTAAATTTATTTTTGGAGATGAATCTGGAGACCCAGCAGCATTGGCAGCTGGAGCAGATGGAAAATTATTAATTGCTGATGCAGATGGAGACCCTTCATGGACAACTGTTTCAGGGGATGCTACCTTGTCAGCGGGAGCTATTACAATAGCAAATGATGCTATAACTGGTGCTAAAATACATGATTCAGCAGCTTTGCCAAATGGCGTAACAGCAACTACTCAAAGTGCTTCGGATAATTCAACTAAAGTAGCAACAACCGCTTATGTAGATACTGCGGTATCTGCTGGTGGTGGTGGTGGAGGAGTAGAATGGGAAACTACCGCCAAAACTTCTGGTTTTACAGCAGTGTCAGGAAAAGGTTATTTTGTAGATACTTCTAGCGGTGCTGTTACAGTGACTTTGCCTTCAAGCCCATCCGCTGGAGATTTATTAGGGTTTTTAGATTATGCAGCAACTTTTCAAACTAACTCAGCAATACTAACTTCATCTAAAAAGATTTTAGCTTCTAATGATGATATGGCTCTAGATGGAAAAAATCAAATGGTTGAACTTGTTTTTTCTGGAGATACCAAAGGATGGTTAATATCTGGAGCAGCAAATGAAGGAACGGAAGTATTATCAGCAGCACCAATAGAAATCAGTTGTTTAGTTGTTGCTGGTGGTGGTGGTGGTAGTTCCACAGGACAAAATGTAGGAGGGACAGTAAACTTAGGAGGAGGTGGCGGTGGAGCTGGAGAGTTCCTAGTCATTACTGGTCAGGAAATTGAATTAAGTTCTAATTACACAGTTGGAATAGGTGCTGGAGGAGCTAATACAGTTGGCAGTGAAACAAGTGGAAGTGATACAAAGTTTTTAACTGCTGCTGGTCAAAGTGCAGCTTTTAATTATACTTGTAACGGAGGCGGAAGAGGAGCTAAAAGACAAACTCTTGCTGCTGATGGTGGTTCTGGAGGAGGAGGCATAGATTCATCTGGATATACTGCTGGAGGCGATAGTGTTAAAAATGAAGCTGGTTTTGGATCATTAGGAAATGATGGAGGAGATGGACAAAAAAATACAGGAGCTAGTATTTATGCTGGTGGCGGTGGCGGTGGAGCTGGAGCTGCTGGTCAAGATGGAGCTTCTGATGCTGGAGATGGTGGTGTAGGTTATGCTACTACAATAAGCTCAGATGGATCTAGCACTTATTACGCTGGTGGAGGCGGTGGTGGTGGTTATGCTGGTACTGATGGAGTAGGCGGAAATGGTGGCGGAGGAGATTGTGGTTCTTCTGGAACTGCAAACACAGGCGGAGGAGGCGGTGGTGGTACTGGTGCTTTTTCTGGCACTAACTCTGGGAATGGTGGTTCTGGAGTAGTTATAATAAAATATCCAGATACTTTAAACATTACAGTAGGAGGTAGTTTAACAAGTAGCACAGATACTTCTTCTGTATCTGGATTTAAAATAACGACCTTTACTGCTGGAGAGGACAATATAAGTTGGGCAGAAGCTTAATAAATAAAATAAAAAATTATGGCACATTACGCATTGTTAAACATTAAAAACGAAGTAATAAGAGTTATTGTTGGAGTAGATGAAGGGTCTAATGGGAGAACTATTGAAGAAATAGAACAAGGATATGCTAAATTTACCAAATTAAAATGTAAAAAAACCTCATATAATACCAGAGGAGGAGTTCATATTTTAGGAGGTACTCCATATAGAAAAAATTATGCTGGAATAGGTTTTACCTATGATGAATCTAGAGATGCTTTTATTCCTTTAAAACCTGAAGGATGTGAAAGTTGGGTATTAAATGAAGATACTTGTTTATGGGAAGCACCAGTGGAAAGACCAGAAGATAATCTAGAAGAAGGTTATGCTTATAGCTGGATGGAAGATTCTGGGACTTGGGAAAAGGTAAATATTTTTGAAAATTGATAATTAAAAAAATAGTATCTTTGTAAAAATAAAATAAAATAATTACTAATTATAAAATAATTCAAAATGGCGGTATTTAACGGAACTAATTTATTACTTAAAGTTGAAGGCAATACAGTTGCACATACGACTTCTTGTACATTATCACTCTCAAATGACCTCCCAGAAGCTACATCGAAAGCAAGTAGCGGTTTCGCTGAGCATATCGCTGGGGTTATGAGTGGGGAAATTTCATTTGATGGTTTAATTGACTACACTGATTCATCTGGAGGAGAAGCTCTATCAGCGTATTTACTTGCAAGAACTCAATTAACTTGTGTTTTCGGAACAGTAGCAACAGGCGAACCAATTTTCACAGCTGAGGGATTTTTAAATTCTTTAGAAATTTCAGCTGAAATGGAAAATGCAGTTACTTATTCTGGAAGCATTACTTTAACTGGTAGTATTGTAAAGAGTGACAACTCATAATTCATAGGTAATACTTGAATAAAAACTTACTAAATGGCAAACAAAAAAAGAGGTTATCTATCAATTAACATTGGTGGGAAGCAGAGGTTCATGCACTTTAGCATGAATTTCTGGGCTAACTTTACCGAAGAAATGAATACGCCACTTGATCAAATAGGAAAACTGTTTGAGAGTGGCTTTTCTATTTCTGCAATTAGAGCATTGGTTTATAGCGGATTACTAGCATACGATCAAGAAGAAGGCAAAGACATTGATTATAATATTTTCAAAGTTGGTGTATGGCTGGAAGATTTTGATCAAAAAGAATTTGAAAAAATTACAAATGCAATGATGGAATCCAGAATTTTGGGCAATGATCTAAACATGGGAATTGAAAGAAATCCAGAAACAACTGAAGCTGAAAAAAAGCAACAGCCGAAAAACTAACATTTGAAACTTTACTTGATTTTTATGTTGGTCAAGTAGGCATGAACCCCAACGATTTTTGGAAAAATACTTGGAAAGAAAATACTCTTTTGGGTGAATCTCATGTTATTAAATTAAACATTGCTTGGGAACAGACAAGATATTTGGCGACAATGATCCACAACGTAAATTGTCAAAAACGTAGCCAAATGAAAAAACCAGAACAGCTTTTCCGTTTACCGCAAGACAACATGAAAAGACCATTTAAACCTAAGTCATCACCAGAATCATTAAGTAAGTTTTTAGACAAAATGAAAGAATCTGGCTTAGAGATTTAATTATTATCTTTGTGGTTATAATTCACAAAAAAACAAGAAATGGCTGATCAAAAATTAAAGGTTCTAATAACTGGAGATGCTAGTTCATTAACCAGATCATTAAACACTGCAAAGGGAAAAATATCTGCCTTTGGAAATAGATTATCTGCAATTGGTTCGACATTAGCGACTAGAGTTTCATTACCATTAGCACTTGCTGGAGGAGCAGCTGTTAAAATGGCAATTGACATGAAAGAGTCAATTAACAAGGTTGATGTTGCTTTTAAAAAACATTCAAAGAGTGTTAAGGAATTTGCAAAAACAACGCTTAATCAGTTCGGTATAGCTGAGGATTCGGCACTTGACATGGCTGCATTATTTGGTGACATGGCAACGTCAATGGGGATTAATACAAAAGAAGCCGCCTCAATGAGTAAATCAATGGTTGGATTGGTTGGCGATCTTGCATCATTTAAAAATTTAAATATTGATCAAACTGGGGAGAAATTAAGAGCTGTTTTTACAGGAATGGGTAGATCACTTCTTGATCTTGGGATTGTTATGAATGAAACAACAATGCAGACATTTTTAACAGCAAACGGAATAGAAACATTATTTAAAGACATGACACAAGCTGAAAAAGCCACATGGCGTTTAAAGTATGTTTTGTCTGTTACTGAAAACGCACAAGGTGACTTTCAAAGAACACAAGAATCAGCAGCAAATCAATTAAGAATATTTAAAGGCAGAATTAAGGAATTGTCTATTAGTTTTGGAGAGGTGTTAATACCTCCTCTTGAAAAAGCATTAAAAAAAATAAATGAATTAATTAAGGGGTTTGTTGATGCTGATGAAGAAACAAAAAATCTTGTTCTTTCAATTGCTGGGCTTGGTGTTGCTTTACCAATTTTGATTGGACTTGTTGGAAAATTACTTTCCTTTTTTGCATTTTTAATTAATCCAGTAACACTTGTTGCAGCAGCACTTGGAACTATTGCCGCTATTATTTATAATAAATGGGGCGATATTGCCGAAGTAATTGTTAAGATAAACAATAAGTTTATTAAATTTTATGATAATTCAGTACTTGTAAGAGATTTTTTCTGGGGTTTTCAAAAAGTCATGGTAAGTATCAGGGAGCATGTTCTTAATGCTTTCAGCACAATGACTAAAGCTGCTAAAATGGCGTGGAAAGTATTAACCTCGCCTCAAAAAGCTGGAGATATATGGAAAAATTTCTGGGATGACAATGTTGTTAGTCAAAAGAAATTTCAAGAAAATTTAAATAGAACACATAAAAAAATGGATGAGTTTTCTAAATTATCAATGGGAGAATTAAATGACATTTTTAAGGGTGCAATGGGGATGCCATTAATGGCAACAAGTGTCGAAGAATTAAATGGTCAATTAATGACGTTGTATAATAATATTAAAACAACTTTTCCAACTCTTGAAACACCTGAAATTTTTAAAACTTTACTTGGAGAAGGTACAACCACTTCTGAAGGCGGTGGTGGTTCTGGAGATGGTGGAAATGGTGGAAATGGCGATGGAGATGACAACAGTGTTAATAGCAAATTATTTGACATGAAACAATTAATCATTGACAACACAGAACTTATTTCTGGACCACTAACCGAAGCATTTTCAGGTTTATTTTCTGGCGGTAATTTTTTCAAAAGTTTAATAAATGCCTTAAAACAATTAATTATAAAATTATTGACAGCTGTTGCTGTGGCGGCAGTGTTGACAGCTTTGCTTGGTGGAACAAGTGCCGCTGGAAAAGCTGCTGGCGGTGGGTTTAATAAAGGAGGAGCAGCTTTTAAGCATTTTTTAGGAGGGACATCTGGTCTTAATTTTGGAGGGGATCAAGCAAACGGAGGGATTTTTGGTTCTCCCACACTTGTTAGAGTTGGTGAATATGCTGGTGCAAGAAATAATCCAGAAGTTATTGCACCACTTAACAAATTACAATCATACATCAATAAATCTGGATCAACTCATGTAACAGGCGAATTTGCCCTTAGAGGACAAGATTTGGTTGTTGCATTACAAAGAGCAAACACCGAAAGGGATAGAATAACATAATAAATAGTGGCAGCACCAGTAACATTAAGAAATGAGTACAATGTAAAATATGAACTTTATTTTACAGACGATTATGATCGCCCATTAAAACTTGAAATTTTACAGAAAAATTATGATGGTGACATATATAACATTATTGGAACTGATAACCCTATTCAAATAATTTATCAAGGAGATGATAGCATGTATGCTCCTTTAATTGGATCAAGATGTAAATTGAATTTTTATGTCACAAATTCAGCTCAATATGATGACTTTTTTAAAGGCGATGAAAGGGAATACAAAGTCAAAATTTTATATTATACAAGTTCTGGCGATCTTTATGAAGATATAGAAATGAAACCAGATTTTTTAGAAAGTAATTTTGATTCTAAACTTGGGGATGCTGTATTTTGGGAATCATATTGGGAAGGTTTTATTGTTGTTGATAGGTGGCAAGAAGCAGTTATTTCAAATCCATATCCAGTTAGTTTAGAGGCGGTTTGTGGCTTGGGTTTATTATCTGGGTTTGATGCTCCCTCAGCTTTTAAACAAAGTTTTACAATTACAAGTGCTGAAGAAGATGATACAAATCATGTAAAATCTCTTTGGTATTATGTTTATGAAATACTTAAAAAAACAGGACATCGTTTTGACATTTATGTAAATAATGACACAAGAAAAGTTGGCGGAAATGCTAATGACACAATTTTTCATGATATTACAATAAGCGATGTTGCTTTTATGGATTCTAAATTAAATTTTAGAACTGCCAAAGATGTTTTGTCAATTATTTTAAGAACAACAAATTCAAGGATTTTTCAAAGTTATGGAGCTTGGTACATAGTTAATAATTCATCTGTAATTGATTACCGCCTTGATCAAGCAACAATTTGTCCATCTGGTGCTGATATTGATGTTGAAACAGATACAGATTATGATGACGATATTGATGTTGGCGAAGATACTGATACAGATCAAAATTTACCTCCAAATATTGCAATTGTAGGAGCTACAACAAAAGTGGCTGGTAGTCAATGGCATTTTCACGTCACTAATGCTGGTGGTGAAATAACAAGTTACAGTTGGACTTTAGATGGTTCTGCATTAAGCACTAGTAATCGAGTAGCATTTCCAGTTGAAAGTGGTCATAGTGGCGAGGCAATTGCTGTTACTTGTACAAACGCAAATGGAAGTGATTCAGATTCAAAAACATTATCAATAGGTTCTGGCTCTGGTTCAGGAATTGGAGGAAATCATATTATTCAAGTTTATGACGATAATTTAAGCAAAGCTGAATGTCAACCGATGAAATTTAGTTATCCATTTAGTTCATCAGAAGTTGGTCAATCAGTAACATGCGATTTTTTAGTTTATATACGAAATACTTCTCCCAGCGAATATAAATGGAACTCAACTGATTTATTACAAGCCGATTTGACAACTGGGCAAACAGTTGATTCTGGAGCACCTTCATATTTAACTGGATTAACAAAAACAATTGTTACAAGCCCAGATCATGCAATGAAAATTGCTGCAACTTTCACTTTACAATCTGGAGGAGCAATTGACTATTTGCATTTAAACGGATCACCAACACAAAAACAATTTACAACAACTGTTAATATAACTAATAGTTCAACAAGAACAACAGCCGACAAATCATCAATGACATTTACTGGCGTTGAAGGGACTCAACATAGAAATAAAGTAACATTAACAGCTGATTCTGGATATGAATTTGCTCGGACTTCAGATATTTCTGGAGTTATTGTTGGCAGTTACACGCCTCCAAATGATCTTTTGGTTGATACATCATTTTTTGATCAAGATTTACTACTTCAAAATGTTAGTCCAGACATAGTATATAGCACTTATCCAGTGAAAGTTTTTTGCAGAATTGGAGCATCGGATCAAACAGTTACTTTAAAAATTGAAGGAGCTCCAAGTGATGGATCGTCACCAACTGCGAGTATTAATCCAAATGGTGCAAACACAATTTCAGCTCATGGTGGCGTTGTAAAAGCAAAAGTTACTTATACAGGTAAGGTAGTTGTTGAATTAGGTACTTGGACTGGTCATGGTAGCGGTTGGCTCAGAATTAATACTTTTCAATTCATTAGTTTCCAACCATACGATGACAGTGATAAAGTCACATTAATTGGTGACAGCCCAAGCACACTGCAATTTAATTATCCTCCAAATGATTTTGGAACGAGAGGAGTTACTATAAGCGTCAAAAATTCAAGTGGTACAGTTTTAGATTCATTAACTTTGTCGCAACCTAAAAAGTCAAGTGGAAATTACAAAGGTGGCGATCTAGTTTATTTTAATTAGAAATTATGGCATTATTAAGCGTAGAACAAAGAAAATTATTATTGCAAGGAAAAGAGTTGATTAAATATAATAGATTTGATTACAGAGGTGTTTATTATCCAGATACAGAAACAGCTAAAATTCAAAATGTATTAATGCAATGTCCCAGAGATTTGCGTCCTATAAACACAAACCTTGTTAAATCTTACGGAAAACCAGTTAAAAAAGTAACAACTCAAGTAAAAGTTGAAACAAAAGTAATTAAAAACACAAACCCAAATTTTACAGCTTCTAAATTTGTTGGGATTCATGGTTGGACAATAGGAGAACCAACCGATCCAGCTTCAGATAGAAAGACAGCTGTCATTGCTGATGTTGCTTCAAATGTAAAAGCAATTTCAGGTCAAAAATATGCTTGGAGTGCCGCCTTATATGATTCTAGTGAAACATGGAATTTTTTATTACAATCAGCAGCAGCAACAGCTAGAGCAAATATGGGATTGCAAGTTGGATTTTATCATTATTTAAGAACTTCTGCAACAGCAGCATCATATCTTTTTAAAGTACAGGTCAAAGCTGTTGATGGTTCAAATGTTTATTGGTATAATTTTCAAACAAATGAATGGGTGGGAGATACTGGTGGTTCTCAAATTAGTCAACCATTAACAACTCATTCAACAAAAGTGATTAATAAATGGAATTCTGCAACAATTTCAATGCAACCATATCAAGCAACAAACAACGATATTAATTTAACGCTTTATTTATATTTTCCAGAAGAAACTTCAACAAATGGAACTCACAGCAAAGTTTATATTGACAATTGTTATATTGCTGAGGTTGTTCCAACAGAAGGCAGACAATATATAATTAATAGAAAAACAACTGATTCTGGGCGTGTTGTAACAAGCACTTTAAAAGATAAACCGCTTGATATTTCAAATGAAATAAGCGAATTAAACGTTTATAATAATGGTTTTACTGGATCATTTAGGCGTGAGAGAGATACAGCTAACAAAACAATTGAACAAATAGTTACGCAAGAAAAAATTAATGATAATCGAGATTATGTTACTAGATTTGAAGGCGATTTTATCAATGCTAAAATAGCAAATACAACTGATTCAAGTCAACAAAATTTTGTTTCGCCAAAAAATAAAATATTCATGGATTATGGTGAAAAATTACTTCAAGAGCCAGTTTCATGTTATATTGATTCTATGTCTTTTAATATAAAGAAAAATCAATATAAATTAAAACTAAGAACGCCAGATCAAAACAACGATCTAGACACTTATTATTGGACTATATTTCAATAGTTCAAAATCCATTTTGTTTGCTGCCTTCCGATCCTATTCTTTGGGAGAGGAGGGTGCATTTATTAATTTAAAAAAAATACACCTTCCATACACCTAGTGTATAAGGGTGTATAAATAAATTAAAAAAAAAGTCGTATTCCGACTTCTTGCGACTTGTTATTTCAAAAATTATATTAAAAAAACTAAAATATTTTTTGTAAAATAAAAAAACTTTTATATATTTGATCAAAATTTATAATATGAATGAATTTGAAAGATTGTTCTATAATGAACGAAAAGCCCTTAATTTAAAACAAAAAGATGTTGCTGATCTTTTAAATATTACAACAGTAACATTAAAATCTAGATTGAGAAATCCAGAAAGTTTTAAATATGGCGAACTTGAAATTTTAAAAAATAGAAACTTTAATTTAGAAGAAATATGGAAAAAAATAAGGCAGTAAACAAAAAAAATGAATTAACAATTTATCAAAAATTGCAATTAATTCAAACATCTTTAAAATGTCCTAAAACTCGAACTAATAATTTTGCAAAATATAAGTATCGAAATGCTGAGGATATTTTAAATGCAATAAAACCTTTTCAACAACAATTAGATTTTGTTTTAACAACACCAACTGAAAATATTAATGATCAAGGTTATATTTATGTACAATGTACAGCAATTTTAACTTGTTCAAAAACAGAAAAACAAATCAGAGTTTTTGGTCAAGCTGGAGTTGAACTAAATAAAAAAGGTCAATCATCAGAACAACAATCTGGATCGGCAATTTCTTACGCCAAAAAATATGCTTTAGATAATCTTTTTGGTTTAGATGATACAGCTGACAGTGATACAACAAATGATCATGGTATTTTAAAACAAAAAATTTCTACAACTATAAATAATACAATTGCAGAAACTAATCAAAAAAAATCTGTAACAAGTAAAAAAGTTGCTGGAAATGGTTCTGTAAAAATAGAAAAATTTGTTATTGATGAAAATAGCATTAAAAAAATAAAAAACTCAACAGATGCAAAAAAAGCACTTACATCTAATAAGGTTATTTTTTCTAATGAAAACATCAAAAATAAATTAATTGAAACGTTTAATCTTAAATAATAATAAATAAATAATAATATGGAAGTAATTGGAAAAATTAAATTAATAAATGAAACAAAAACTTACGGAGAAGATTTTCGTAAAAGAGAAATTGTTATTACAACAGTTGCACAATATCCCCAAGTTTTATCAATCGAATTTATAAAAGACAAATGTTCTTTGCTTGATAATTTCAAAGCTGATCAAACTGTAAAGATTGGAATTAATCTTAGAGGTCGTGAATGGGAAAACCCAGAGGGAGAAACAAAATACTTTAACACAATACAAGGGTGGCGAATAGAAGAAACTGACGAAGTTAAAGAGGAAAATGACCTACCCTTTTAATTAAATTAATAGCTAATGGAGTGCAACAATATTCTGTTTATATTCATTGTTTTTTCTCAACTCTGTACTCTGTTAGCTATTTTATTAAACTTTAAAAATACTAAGATGAAAAATAATCCTATAAAAATTATTGATAATACAATGGAGGATGATCATGATTTTATGGTTGAGAGAATAAACGCCTTAAATGATCATATAAAAATAGAAAAAGAAGAAAATCAAGAATTAGACAAAAAAATTAGATTATTCAAGCAAGAATTATATGATAAAAATAAAGAACTTGAAGATTTAAAAATGCAATTAAAAGCATTACAAAACCAACTAACACTTTACTTTTCAAATGATAAAAAAGTTTGATACAAATAAAGAATACCATTCAAAAGATTCAATTTCTGCAAGTGGATTAAAAGTCATAGCAACAAAATCAGTTGAACATTTTTTGAATGCTGATCCAATAAAAACATCAAAAGAAATGGTTACAGGTTCGGCAGTTCATACAATGCTTTTGGAAGGCGAAAAACAATTTTCAAAAGAATATTATTTGCAACCAAAACTTGATCTTAGAACAAAACAAGGAAAAGAACAATTAAAAGTTTATGAAAAAATTGCTAATAATAAAGAATTAATTGATCAATCACAAATGCAAATTATTTCTGGAATTTATTCAAAATTTATGCTTGATCCACTAGCTAAAAAATACTGTAAAGGTGCGATTGAATTATCTCATTATTTTGATATTGAGGGCGTTCCAGTCAGAGTCAGACCAGATTGCATTGGCGATGATTGGATCAGTGATATAAAAACAACAATTGATAATTCACCCAGAGCATTTAAAAGTGAAATATATAGGAGAAAATATCATTTACAAGCTTGTTTTTATTGTGATGCTCTAGGTTATGATCCTTATAATTTTAGATTCATTGCTTGTGAAAAAACAAAACCCTATACAGTAAAAGTTTATGCTCTTGACGATGCTGAAATTGAAAATGGTCGTAAAGAATATCAAAAAGCATTTTTAAATTGGAAATTATATATTAAAGAGGGAATTGTTACAAGTTATGACAATGAAAATACAAGGGATGATGGATCAATTGTTTTATAAAAAATAATATGGAAGCTAACAACATAAAGGACTTAATATCAAATTATTACAAATCTGATATTTCTTCAAAAAAAAGAGATCGCTATCTTTGTTATGCAAGATTTATATTTTATGATTTGGCTCGACATTATAATAGAACGATGACTTATCAAAAAATTGCTAAAGTTGTCAATCGAGATCATTCAACTGTTTGTTATGGTATTAATCAATTACCAAATATTTTAAAACAAGATAAACTTTTGCAATTAGATTACTTAAATTTGAGTAGTTTATGCGAAACAAAATATAAAAAAGAGAATAAAATGGGAAGAAATCCATACGAGAATTTTTTAACTAAAGAAGATTTACTTCAAAGGTCAGTGATGCAATATATTAAATTAAAATATCCAAATGTTTTTGCAATTCATGTACCAAATGAAGGGAAAAGAAGTCCATTTGAAAGGTTTAAATTTAAAATTTTGGGTGGGGTTAGTGGCGTTCCAGATATTTTAATATTTGAGCCAAATAAAGATTTTAGCGGTTTAGCCATCGAGTTAAAAGTTGGGTATAACAAACCCACAGAAAATCAAAAAGTGTGCTTAAAACGCCTTAAAAACGCAAACTGGGACACTTATTGGCTAAATACCTATGATGAAACGATTAAAATAATAGATAATTACCTATTTTTAAGTAATACACAAATAAAATAAAAATTTATGTCTTGGAGTGAATATCGAAACGTATATTGGAACTCTGTTAATCAAAGAATCTGGCGAACCACGACAAGTGCTGGGGATGTTGACATTAATTATAAGCTTGTTGGGACAATGACAGATGCTGAATATAATATTTTACTTGAAGTTTTATTTGAAGTATTTGAGGACAAAAAAATAAGTATTTCAAGATTTAAAAAAATATTTACTGAAATGAGAGAATTTTTTGATCATATTAAAGATGTTGTTCATAAATCATAAAAAATAGAATTAATTTTAAAAATAGTGAAAAGAAATAAATTTAATCGAAATGCAAAAAAATTATTATGCTATAATTCCAGCATCAATACGTTATGATAGTGAGTTAACTCCTAACGCTAAATTGATGTATGGCGAATTGACAGCCCTTTCAAATGAGAAAGGTTATTGTTGGGCATCAAATTCTTATTTTTCTCAACTATATAATGTCAGCAACGTTTCTATTTCAAAATGGATTTCACAATTACAGAAGAAAAAATACATTGATATTGAGTATATATATTTTAAAAATTCCAAGCAAATTAGCGAAAGGCGAATCTCTTTAGTACCCCTTAAAGAAAAGTTAACCCATAAAGAAAAGTTAATTGACCCCCTTAAAGGAAAGTTTAAAGATAATACTATACTATATACTAATAATAAAAAGAATAATATAGTACAAAATGATAAATCAGTTAAAAATTCGCCAAAAAAGGACATTATTTACTCAACAACATTAATAGATGCAAATGAGCATATAATTGAATTATTTCCTAAAAGATTTCATCCAAAATCACTTACACAAAAAAATAAATGGCTTGATACACTTGAAAAATTACAACGATTAGATGGTTATTCACTTAGATTAATTTATTACATCGTTAAAAAAGTTAGAAATGATCAATTTTGGTCAAATAATTTTTACAGCATTATGAAACTCAGAGCAACAAATAAAGATGGAATTAAATACATTGATCTTTTTAAAGAAAAATTTGCAAGAAATATAGAAATACAATGAAAATAGGACAAATCTTTGAGCTTAATAAATTAGAACAAGAAATTGTTGCTTTAACAGCTAAATATCGGCAAATCAACAAAGAAAATTCTGGAATCAGTGGAAAAGGCACTGTCGCCAACGATCATAAACACCTCCACAGAAACCTTATCGGATTCGGAGCTGAGTTTATATTTTGTAAGAATTTCAATATTCATTCTGATTATAGTATCAATAATAATTCAAAAATCAAAAATACAGATAATTATGATGCAACTTTATCTGGGATCACAATTGATGTTAAAACAACTGAAAAAAACTTGCCATTAATGACTCCAGTGTGGTCAAAAAGTGATGTTCATGGATTTGCTTTTTTCGGTTGTAAATATCCAAAATATAAGTTTTTTGGATTTGCAACTAATAAAATGCTGTTTAAAGAAAAGAATATTCGTCAAACAAAAGTACCAGCGTTTGTTCTGGAAAAAAAGGATTTAATCGGATTTAGTGAATTTATATTTGAAAACCGATTTTATATCAAAAACAACATAGAACATTTAAAAATTTTAAAATAACCCCCCTATGTCATTAATTTTAGCAGAATTTCACAAATTAGGTATTAAAGCAACTGATAAATCAACAGAACAAAAACTTCAATGCCCAAAATGTCATGCTGATAGAAAAAACAAAAGAGATAAACCTTTGAGTGTTAATATTGATAAAGGAGTTTATAATTGTCATAATTGCGGCTTTTCTGGGAATGTTATGTTTAAAGAAAAAAAACAATTTACTGTTCCAGTTGAAAAAAATAATAATTTATCCGATAGAACAATCAACTGGTTTGCAAAAAGAGGTATTTCTCAAAACACTTTAAGTAATTGGAAAATCACAGAATCAATTGAATATTTTCCACAAGTTGAAAAAAGAAGAAAAGCAATAAATTTTAATTATTACAGAGAAAATAAACTCGTTAATGTTAAATATAGAGATGGCGAAAAAAACTTTAAAATGGTATCAAATGCAGAACTTATTTTTTATGGCATTGATAAAATTGTTGAAATGGACAAAATATATGTAGTTGAGGGAGAAATTGATGCTTTATCACTTCATGAAGCTGGGATATATTCTGTTTGTTCTGTTCCAAATGGAGCATCAAAAGGAAATCAAAAACTTGAATATTTAGACAATTGTTTTCAATATTTTAAAAATAAAACTGAAATTGTTCTTTGTACTGATAATGATAATGCTGGTCTTAATTTAAGAAAAGAACTAGCAAGAAGATTTGGACAATATCGGTGTAAATATGTTGATTTCAAAGATTATAAAGATGCTAATGAAATACTTGTCAAAGAAGGTGCTGAAATACTTAGAAATTATTTAAACGAAGCAAAATCGTTTCCAATAAAAGGAGTTATTAATGTTGATGACATTTGGTCAAGTGTATTAGATTTTAATGAAAATGGAACTAAAAATTACAGTATTGGAATTGGTGAAAGTGACGATTATTTTAAATTAGAACTTGGACAATGGAGTATAGTGACGGGTATTCCAAATGCTGGAAAAAGTGATTTTATTGATCAAGTTTGTTGTAATCTAGCAATGAAACATGAATTTAAAATTGGAATGTTTTCACCAGAATCATTTCCATTTGAGGGACATATAAAAAGGATTGCTAATAAATTAAATGAAAATTTTTGTGATAATGATCTTTTAAATAAAACAAAAAACTTCATTGAATCGAGTTTTTTCTTTGTAAAAATAAATTTAGAGAGTTTATCACTAAAAAGCATATTAGATATTTTTCGTGAACTTGTTTTTCAAAAAGGAATTAATGTATTTGTAATTGATCCTTACAATCAATTAGATCACACAAAGCAAGTTGATCATTCATATATTGGTAGGCAACTAAGCGAAATAACTCAGTTTGTTCAACAAACAAACACACATCTTTTTTTAATTGCTCATCCCAGAAAAATGGAAACTGAAAACGGAATTTATAAAGTTCCAAACCCTTATGATATATCTGGCAGTAGTGACTTTTTTAATAAAGCTTATAACGCTATTTGTGTGTATCGTAGTATTGGCGAAAAATCAAAATATGATTCTGATGTTGTTAGAATACATATACAAAAAGTTAAAAGAAAAGAAAACGGAAAACAAGGCAGTTTTGCTGTTGCACCAAATTACAAAAAAGGTGGGATGTATGAAGGCATATCAAATGTGAAATCAAGAATTACTGTGATAGATGATTCAATTCCATTTTAAAAAATTAGAGGGGGGGTGTAAAATATGAACAAATTAAATGAAAGCGGTTATATTCCAAATGAGAAGCATTATAGAGCTTTTTCATGGGCTTGTGATAATAAAATCAGAGTTTATCCAGTTCCAAAAGATAAATTGTACAAAATAATTTACGAGCATAATGGTAAAAAGAAAACATCTGGAAAATTATATCCTAAAAATGATCTAGTTCCAGTTATTTGGGAATTTTATCTGTATATTTATAAAAAATTTTATGTTTCCAAAAATAATTGATTGGGAAGTGCAAATATCACCGATGATCGGTTTTGCTCTTGGCTTTATTTATTCAAATGAAGAAATTGAAGATGTTGAATATGATGAGGACAAAAGGCATACAATTCAAATCGTTTTACTTTTTTTTATCATAAATATTAATTACTTCACTGAAGAAAAATAAATCATGGAAATTATCACAATTAAAGTTTCTAAATTAAAAGCAAATAAAGAAAACCCACGATCTATTTCTAAAAAAGATTTTGAAAAACTTGTTGAAAGTATTAAAAACTTTCCAGAAATGTTAAATGCAAGACCTCCTGTAATTGATGAAAATTTTATTATTCTTGGCGGTAATCAAAGATTAAAAGCAATTAAAAAAGCTGGGTTAAAAGAAATAAAAGTTTATCAAGTTAAAAATTGGAGTGAAGACCAAAAAAAAGAATTTATTATTAAAGATAATACAAGTTCTGGGGATTGGGACTGGGATATTTTAGCTAATGAATGGGATGTTGAACATTTAGCTGATTGGGGAGTTAATGTGCCAGATGTTTATTTTGAAAATGATGAAGCCATAGAGGATAATTATATTGAGCCAGACAATATGCAAGTTGATGTTGTTCTAGGGGATTTAATAGAGATAGGAGAGCATCGACTTTTGTGTGGCGATTCAACTGATGCTGACCAAGTGGCAAAGCTAATGAATGGAGAGAAACCTTTTTTAATGATTACCGATCCGCCTTATGGTGTGGAATATAATCCTAAATGGAGAGATGATGCAGAAAGATCAAATGGTAAAAAAATCGGTGCTAGAGCTCTTGGGCGAGTACAAAACGACAATAACGCAGATTGGACAGATACATGGTCATTAAGTCCTAGTAAAATAGCATACGTGTACCACGCTGATAAATATTCAAACATTGTACAAGATAGCTTAGAAAGATGCGATTTTGTTATATCAAATCAAATTATCTGGGCAAAAAACAATTTTGCTATAAGCAGAGGTAATTATCACTGGAAACATGAACCTTGCTGGTATGCCTGTAAAAAAGGTTCTAGCAGACAATGGATAGGCAACCATTCACAAACAACTTTATGGGAAATAGACAAGCCATTGAAAAATGAAACAGGGCATGGAACTCAGAAACCATTAGAATGTATGTCAAAACCTATAAAAAACCACACAGGTGACGTTTATGATCCATTTTTAGGATCAGGAACAACAATGGTAGCAGCCCACCAACTTAAAAGAAAATGCTACGGAATGGAACTTGATCCTAAATATTGTCAAGTGATAATAGACAGGATGCTAAAACTAGATTCTGGGTTAAAAATTAAAATAAATGGTGTAAAATATCAAAAAACGTAAACGTTCTTATTTGTTAAAATGATACTAGTCATATCATTGAAATTAAATTAATTTGTAGTTTTGTACGTTTCTACAAATTTTTTTGTTCAAAAAAAAAGGGGGGG
>VTLG01011241.1_pt1 | contig 30245 bp, 38 predicted proteins | sample 4694571 | NCBI WGS metagenome assembly VTLG01 (sample SAMN12604809, study PRJNA352737) | marine metagenome | biome: ENVO:00000447; feature: ENVO:00000209|ENVO:00000569|ENVO:01000036; material: ENVO:00002151; isolation source: viral sequences binned using virsorter ...
AATGGGACATATTGGCCTCCTCGCCAATTGCGCCGAACCACTCCGGCGCCTACAGTGGTTAGATAGTGCTACAATACTTTAAAACAACCCCTGCGGTATAATTAAATTATGGAAGCTAAAGAAAAGCCCAGGACTCGGCGCTATTCAGTGCTGCCCGCCAGGGCGATTCAGGATGACGCCCTGTTTGTTACGACTTTGCGGGTATTGGGCGCGTTGTGCCTGCACGCTAACGGAGCGGGCGTGGCCTGGCCTTCTCGCATGACATTGGGGCGGCACGTTTCCCGCAGCACTAAGACGATCGACCGGCAGCTACGTGTCCTGCGGGAAAGGGGCTATATCCGAAAGCTCGAGTACAAGCGCTATCCGCCGTTTATTAGGCCACGCAATGCGCGTGGGCTCACCACGCGGTGGTTAATCCTCTACGACGGGGCGGCGACTGAGACTCCTAGCCGGGAGCAGATATACAGCCCGACTCCTAAGGTTGTCGCCGAGGTCGACGCAGCGGCGACGAGCGGAGCAGTCGCAGATAAGAGTAGGGGAGCCCGAGGGGTGGATTCGCAATTAGTGAAACGCGCGATTGGCAGCTTTGCGGCTGGTGTTTCCGCGGCGACAGGGCAAACGCGGCTATTAGACCCGCAGCTTGGGGCGGCGAGCAAGCTAGTGGAGGCGGGCTACACGCCCGAACAGATTCGCGAATATACGATTGCGGCATGCCAGGACGCGCTAGAACGGCAGAAGTCCGCGCCCGCGACGTTACAGCAGGTCGCCACCTGGGCGGGACTGTTGTAGGCGCGTACAAATACTAGATGTTCCTCTCGGGCTAGCACGCGGTGTATAATCTCCGGAGCAGACTGGAGGTGTCATGCAGCCGTCACGAAAAAGCGAGCAAAAACAAGAGGATACCCCTCCCCCCACCCCCTTCTTTTGTTGTATGGGGAGTACGCAAAAAATTGTCCCCGAATCCGCCACAGCGCCTCACGCCACAGCGCCTTCCGCCACGGCGCCCCACGCCACGGCCCCGCTACCGCGCCACTACCCCCGGCATGTGCCTTGCGATTTCTGCGGGCAGCTCACCCGCGGGCGCGTGCACAAAGCGGTGGTGCAATGCGGCGCCTGCCGCAGCGAGATTGCGTCGTTATGAGCGCCGCCGATGAACCGCCGCGCGATCATGCCGAGGTGGCGTTGGCGCTGGAAGAAGCGCGCGCGTTAGTCACTGGCGATCGCGCAGTTGAGCACGGGGACGTATTTACGAATTTCGCGGGCATTGCGGGGTTATGGAATGCGTATCTGGAGGCGCGCGCCGCCTCGAAACGATGCGCGCCCACACCGCCGCTCACGCGCCATGACGTGGCGATCCTCATGTCGCTGCTTAAGGTCGCGCGCACGCTCACCGGCAACCACAACCGCGATGATTATGTGGACGCGGCGGCCTACCTCAGCATCGCGGACTTTGTGCGTAGGTACACGGAATGATGTACCCCGAAACTCTTACTGCGGCGGTTTGGGTGTTGGTGGTGTGGGTGCTCGCGGACCCGCCGCAAATGTGGGTGAGCAAGCGTGTGTTCGATACGTATGCGCAGTGCCGCGCCTGGCGTCTTAGTTATGAGGATAACGATGCGCGCACGCTGGACCCGCAATGTGCGCAGCTAAGGTAAACTTGAACCTCGCCGTGCTGCGCGAGGTCGAGCGCGAGCCGGGGCGCAGCAGCACTGAGGTGGCGCGCACACTTGGCATTCGCCGCATGCAGGCCCTCGGCGCGTTGCAACGGCTGAAACGCGATGGCCTTGTGCGCTGTGACTCGCCGCGTCGGGGTGGCACATGGCACCCGGGGATTTAGTGAAGATTGACATGCCGGGCTCGTACGAGCATGGGCGCCGTGCCGTGGTGATTAGTCAGGGTCCGGCGGGGGACTATCATTCGGGCAAGCGCGCAGAGTGGCTGCAGGGCATGTGGTTCGTGCAGTTGCAGTGCGATTGGCTGTCTGACAAAAGCCTCGTGGTGTTGCTGGAGCAAGTGCGTGTCGTCCGCGGTTGAAGATCTATTGGATTCTACTTGGTCAGATAGTGTTGCCAGTGACCCTAAGCATCGTCCGCAATTTTTTGATCGGCCTGCCACTACCGTAAGGAAAGAATGGGGGCGGCGACCTCAGGAAGCGCACATAGCGGACGGGAACAAATACCGGCGCCTTTCTGTTGAAGAGATAGCCATCATTCAGGGTTTTGCGCCGTCTTGGGTTGATGTTGATGGTCTCACTGAAAATCAGAAAATTGGTCTGCTTGGAAATGCTGTCCCCCCGCCTGTCTCTGAGGTAATTGGCACGGCTCTTCAAGATTCAGGCTTTGTAAAAAACCAGACGTATCTGGAGATCTGCGCGGGTATCGGGGGGTTGAGCCTTGGTTTTCCCTATTTGGAACCCCTTGCAAAGATAGAGATGTGGGATGCGGCTTGTAAGGTTTTACGGGAGCGCTTTCCTGAGGGTTCTGTGTTTGAGGGCACTGCTCAGAGCTACGACTTTACACAGTACAAGGGTAAGGTGGGTCTGTTGTGTGGAGGACCTCCTTGTCAGCCTTGGTCTCAAGCAGGTACGCGTAAAGGTGCGGATGATCCACGAGATGTAATGGGTTTTACGCCTAACATGATCGCCGATTGTTTGCCGGAGGTTTATATCTTTGAAAACGTCCCCGGCCTGTTGTCATCCAAAGAGCATGAAGAGTATCGCGAGTACTTGTTTGATAGGCTCCGAAACCCGGCACCTGGCGTCGAGTATGGTTTGGACTACAAGATTTTAAACGCAGCCGATTATGGTGTTCCTCAAGTTCGGAAACGAGTTTTTGTCGTCGGAGTTCTTGCACAGCCCGACACAGTTGCGCGAAGATTTTTGCAGGATGTGTTGGAGCGCACTACCCATCATGATCCAAAAAAACCCGCGTATATGAAACAGCCTTGGGTCAACCTGCGGGAAGCATTGACGGGCCTCGAGAACAATGAACCGTGGAGAAAATGGAATACTTCGGCGTCAGAATAGTCTGATGAAATCGTGGAGGTTGACGATGGAAACGCTGAGAGCGAAGAGACCCAAGGTGCGGCAAGCACGTGCGGCCCTGCGCTCGAGTAGTGAGCGCAAGCGTGCAGCAGTTTTGGAGGAACTGGAGTGTATTGCTGCGGCGGAAATCACGGACGTGGTGCAGTGGGATGCGCAAGGGCGCGTGCAATTTCTGAGTAGTAGTGAACTGAGTACGCGCGCACGCAAGGCGATTAAGAAGGTGAAGGTTACGCCTACGCAGTACGGCAATCAGGTTGAGGTTGAGTTGCACGACAAGCAGCCTGCTTTGCGTCTGCTTGCGAAACATCATGCGCTGTTGGAGCCGGCGGCGGACCAAAACCGGCCATCTTTGATTGGCATCAATATTAAGGGGCCGGAAGTGACGACGTATGAAGTGGTGGATGAAAATGCAAAATCCTGAGTGGATTGGAAGTGTGATTCGGCAGTTGCGCTGGGAGCGGAAGTGGACGGTGCAGCATCTTGGCGGGGTGAGCGGCATTCACCCGCAGACGATTATGCGCATTGAGAACGGAAGCAGGCATGGCAACACGCAGACCATTGCGGCGGTGCTGTATGCGCTTGATCATGAGCTGGAGATTGTGGCGATAGATGGCAAGACGGAACCCCGACCGCTCGGGCCACGCCCGGCGACGTAAGCCTTCCGCGGAAGCGTTATCGTCGCTGGACCTAGACTTTACGCAGTCTGCGACGGTCTGGAAGTTCCTGCGCGACGATAGCTTCTTCCGCGGCTTGCTTGGTCCGGTGGGAAGCGGCAAGTCTTATGCGTGTGCGGCAGAAGTGTTGCTGCGCGCGGCACGGCAGCCTGCGTCTGCGAAGGATAATATCCGGCGCTCACGCTTTGTGGTGGTACGCAACAGCTACCCGGAGCTGCGCACGACTACGTTGAAGACGTGGACCGAGCTATTCCCGGAGGCGCAGTGGGGCGCGCTGCGCTGGTCTCCGCCCATCACGCATCATATTCAGTTGCCACCGCGCGATAAGGTTCCTGGCCTCGATTGCGAGGTTATCTTCCTGGCGCTTGATCAGCCGAAGGACGTGCGCAAGCTGCTCAGTTTAGAGTTGACCGGCGCGTGGGTGAACGAAGCGCGCGAGTTGCCCTTGGCTGTTGTGCAAGGGCTGACGCATAGAGTGGGCCGCTACCCGTCGCGCGCGCATGGCGGTTGTCCGTGGCGCGGTATTTGGGCAGATACCAATCCCATGGATAGCGACCACTGGTGGTATCGCCTGGCCGAGAAGGAGCCAGTGCGCGGGCGTTACAAGTGGAGCTTCTTCAAGCAGCCACCGGGCATGTTGAACGTGGAGGCGGCGACGGCAGATGCGACGCCCGCAGCGGGGCGCTTCTGGGGCGTAAATGCGAAAGCCGAGAATTTAGGAAACTTGCCTGCTGGCTATTACGAGCAGCAGTTGGGCGGCAAGGATTTGGACTGGATACAGTGTTACATCGGCGCGCAGTACGTGTTCGTGAAGGAGGGGCGCCCGGTTTGGCAAGAGTATGACGATGTAACGATGAGCACCGACAGCATTAGCGTCGATGACACTCTGCCCGTGCACGTTGGATTGGACTTCGGCTTAACGCCTGCAGCGGTGTTTGCGCAGCGGCAGCACAATGGCGTGTGGCATGTGCTCTATGAATTGGTCACCGAGGAGATGGGGCTAGAGCGCTTCGGGCAATTGCTGCTTTACGAATTGAACACGCGCTTCAAGGGCTGCGACCCGGAGATATGGGGCGACCCCGCGGGTAGCGCGCGCGACCAGATATTTGAGGTCACCAGTTTTGATCATCTGCGCACGTTAGGTTTGCGCGCGCAGCCTACGGCGTCGAATGATTTCCAGGTGCGGCGCGAAGCGGGCGCGGCCCCAATGCTGCGCTTGATCGCGGGCAAGCCTGGATTGCAGGTGCATGTTGATTGTAAGCGCCTGCGCAAGTCGCTGTCCGGGGGTTATCACTTCCGGCGCGTCGGCATTAGCGGCGGCACGGATCGGTTTAGAGATGCGCCGACGAAGGATCAACATTCGCACGTTGGTGACGCCTATGCGTATTGCTTGCTGGGCGGTGGCGAGCACCGCCGGTTAGTGCGCGGCGCGCATCGGCAGTCTGCCACGGTGCCGTTGAAGGCGCGGATCGATTTCCAAGTGCTGTAGCGGTGGGGTGGCCGCGCAACACTTGGGGCGTGAACAAGTGTGCGCGGCCTGCAGCATGCAGTGGAGGCTCTGCCTCACCATTGTAGGGGCTTAACGATGATGCGCGACCTGAAACTGCCTGCTGGCGCGACCTTGCTACCCTTTCGGCTACATCATTTGTCCCGCATGAAGGTGCATCCGCAACAGCAGCGCGTGTTCGATGCGCAGCCAAATTATCGCGCCATGTTGCAAGGGCAGGCGCAGCTAGGACCGGCGTACAGCGTTTCGTACAACGACGTGGTTTGGGTCTGCTTTGGGGTGGCGCCAGTCTGCGTCGGCGTCGGGGAAGCGTGGATGATACGCGACTACCGCATTGATACCGTTGCGGTCACGTTTGGTCGCGCTGCGAGCCAATTCTGCAACCAAGTTGGGCCCGCATTAAAACTGCGGAGGTTGCAGATGATCGTGCAGGTATCCTTTCCGTCCGCCGTTCGCTTCGCTGAGTGGCTACAATTCGAGAAAGAGGGAGTGCTGCGGCACTATGGCGGTACCAACGAGGATCATTTGATGATGGCGCGCTTTTACGATGGGTAGCTTGTTTAGTAGTCCTAAGCCGCCGACCCCAGACCCGCGTATTTTGGAGTCGCAAAAGAAGCAGGAAGCGTTGCTGGAAAAGCAGGAACGGCGCGCCGAGCAAGCGCAAAAAGCGGAAATCGGTAAAACGACTGCAGCACAACGTTCGCGCTATGCGTCGCGACGTACCCGTGGTGGCAGCGGCATGCGACTGCTGTTATCGCCTGACCGCGAGGATGCGCAACTGGGCCTGAAGTCCAAACTAGGCGCTTAACGTGCGACTAAAAGTGCAGCAAGTGTTGACGCGCTATGAGCGCGCCGACAAACGCAAGCAGCAATGGCGCGGCATTATTGAGGAATGCTACGAGTTCGCGCTGCCGCAACGCAATCTGTATAGCGGATACTATGAAAGCCGTGCTCCAGGGCAGGGCAAAATGGATCGCGTGTTTGATAGCACCGCGATTGCATCAACGCAGCGTTTTGCAAACCGGCTGCAGAGCACCTTATTTCCACCGTATCGTAACTGGTGTCGCCTAATCGCAGGCGACCAAATCCCTGCCGAACAACGCGACGAAGTGCAGGCAGCGTTGGACGTATATAACGAACGCATGTTTGCTGTTTTGCGGCAAACGAATTTCGACTTAGCAATGAGCGAGTTCTTGCTGGACCTGGCAGTGGGCACCGCTGTCATGTTGGTGCAGCCCGGCGATGATGACACAACGCCCGTGCGGTTTGAGGCAGTGCCATTGTATTTGGTGGCGTTGGAGGAAGGGCCATACGGCAAGGTCGATAACGTGTATCGCCGCATGCGCGTCAAGCTGGAAACGGTCAAGCAGCAATGGCCGGATGTGCAGTTGTCCGCGCGGCTGGAAAACATGCTCGCAGAGAAACCTTATGAGGAAATCGATTTATTAGAGGCGACGATCTACCTGCCGAATGAAGGCTACTATTGCTACCATGTGATTGATGCTGACGCGCGCGAGGAACTTGTATACCGCGAGCTAACATCCTCGCCGTGGGTGGTAAGCAGGTGGTGCGTCGCCAGCGGCGAGATTTTTGGACGCGGCGTACTGTGTAGCGCGCTTCCGGACATCAAAACTTTGAATGCCACCAAGCGCATGCTTTTGCAGAATGCGTCGTTAGCGGTGGCAGGGATGTATACAGCAGCGGATGATGGCGTTCTGAACCCGCAGAATATTGCCATCGAACCCGGCGCTGTTATCCCGGTCGCCCGCAATGGGGGCCCACAAGGGCCCTCTCTCCTCCCATTGCCGCGATCGGGAGACTTCAATCTCGCGCAGATCGTTATCAATGATTTGACCGTGAGCATTAAGAAGACGCTGCTTGATGACACGCTGCCTCCCGATACCATGAGCGCCCGTTCTGCGACGGAAGTTTCTGCGCGTATGCAAGAGTTAGCGCAGAATATGGGCTCCGCATTTGGGCGCTTGATCACGGAAGCCATGCTGCCGCTGGTGTCGCGGATACTGACAGTAATGGATCAAGAGGCGCTGATAGATTTACCGCTGAAAGTGGACGGGCAGCAGGTGAAGATCGTGCCTGTCTCGCCGCTTGCGAAAGCACAGAACCTCGAGGAACTAGAGACTGTGCTGCAGTTCGCGCAAGTCGCGCAACAGTTTGGCCCAACGGGCGCCATGGCGATTAATCAAGAACGTGCAATCTCGTACATTGCCGATCGCCTTGGCGTGCCCGCGCGCGTACTAGCGACTGAAGATGAACGGGCGGAGATCATGCGGCAAATGGAAACAGCCGCAGCGCAGATGATTGAACAGCAAGAAGTCGGCGCAGCGCCGCAATGAGCGACTGGGACTCATTATTGAAAGCGCCTGAAGCGCGGGAAGCTGCTGCTGCTAGTGATCTAGACAAGTTACATCTGCGCGTTTTTTCGACGCGCGATGGCAAGAAGCTGTTGTCCTATTTGCGCGGCATTACCATTGAGCAGCCCACATGGTACCCCGGTGAGGATGCTAGTCATGGCTACGCGCGCGAAGGGCAAAACAGTTTAATCCGTGAAATTGAACGACGCATGCATAGAGCGAGAAAAGATGACTGATGAATCTGTCGATAACCTGAAGGCCGATGACCAGCCACTAATCAATGTTGAGGCGAAGTCCGATGAAGAAACCATTGCCCCCGATGACGCTGTACACGTACACGCTGCTGACGAAGACGAAATCAGAATTGAACCGCCTGAGTCTAAAGATGAAACTGCGAAAGAGCGCCCGGAAAATATCCCAACTCAGTTCTGGGATAGCAAAGAGGGTAGTGTTGCGGTGGACAAGCTGGCGGAAGCCTATTCGCAGCTTCGCAAAAAAATGGATAGCGGGAAGCATAAAGCTCCTAAAAATGGAAAGTACGACTTCTCCGGCGTCGGAGTTGAAATCCCGGAAGACGACGAGGCGCTTACGGCCTTCCAAGAAATCGCGGCGGACGAGGGGATAAGCCAGGGGGCAGCGGAGCGACTTCTTAAATTCTACGTAGAGCAGCAAGGCATTTCTGCTGAAGAGCAAAAGTATGCTCGCTCCGCCGAAGTCGCAAAGCTGGGGCGGCATGCGGATCGTATTATTCAGAATACCGAGAACTGGCTGACCAAGATGAACAGCAGTGGCGTCATCAACGGGCAGGAGCTTGAGGCGTTAGCGGATGCTAGCAACCGTGCCGAGGTGGTGGTGGCGCTTAATAAGATTCGGCGCAGCTATAACGAGCAGAACGTGCCCACTGTTGTGGAAAGTGACGCCAGCGCGCCGGACATGGTGACCATCGAAAGTGCAATGCAGGATGCGCGCTATGGTAAGGACATGGCCTATACGCGCAAAGTCGAGCGCATGGTGTACGAGCTAAATGGTGAGAATTACCCAACATAGCCTTTGCGTCACACGGCTGCGCGCGAAACCTGCTAACGACTGCAGTACGCCGATAACCTTGGGGCCGGTTTAACTTATTAGGTCGGCCCAACGGATAACCGACGCACCGAACATAAAACTTTAACAGGAGTGAATCATGGCACTTTCCGTGTCCACTGCCTTCACGACCCTGTTCGATGCCGAGGTGAAGCAGGCTTACCAAGCCACGCGAAAGTTGGCTGGCCTTGTCAGAGAACGGGACGCTGCAGGCGCGAGTACCGTTAAATTTCCAAAGTTAGGGTCGGGCGTCGCTACCGTGCGTACGCCACAGTCCGACGTTGTGCCCATTTCCGCTACCTATTCGGTTGCAACGGCCACGATGGCCGATTATGGGGCCTTCGAGTATTCAGACATTTTCAATCAGTCGCATGTCAACTTTAACGACCGGCAGGAGTTGGTACAGCTCGTCGGCAATGCGATTGGCCGCCGAATGGATCAAGTTGTGATCGATGCGTTGGATGCGGCTGGTTCGCCGCAGACTGTCGCTAACAGTATCGGCGGTAGTAATACCAACATTAATGTAGCCAAGATTCGTGAAGCGGCGAAGAAGCTCAACGCGAAGAACGTGCCCCCCGACAATCGGGTGCTCTTAATCCATGCCAATGGGTTAGCCAACCTACTGTCGGAAGCGCAGGCGACAAGCGTTGATTACGTCGCTACTCGCGCTTTGCTTGATGGTAGCGTCGATAGCTACATGGGCTTCCGCGTGGTCGTCATGGGTGACCTTGATGAAGGCGGCCTGACAGTCGATGGGTCGAGCGACCGTACTTGCTATGCCTTCCACCGCAATGCGGTTGGGCTTGGCATGGCTATGAACCAGCAGACGCGCGTTGACTATGTGGCTGAGAAAACTTCGTACCTTGTCGGTTCAACCTTCTCCGCTGGCGCGATCTCCATTGAAGACAACGGCATTATTAAAATAACCGCCAGGGAGTAGGAGCGAACAATGGCATTTGCAAGAGCAGGATGGAATCCCATCGGCGGGCAGAGTAAAAAAGGCTCCGCTCCCGCGATGTGGTCCTATACGTCAACCGACGCGATTGCGACGGTGAACAACGCCGCTTATTTCAATAGCGTGAGTGACGAAGTAAGCGTGCGCGACATTATCTTTGTCGTGGATAGCAACACTCCGACACTTCATATCGTGTCGGTTTTGAGTAACGCGAGCGGAGTGGTCGATATCTCAGACGGCACCGCCATCGCGGAAACGGACTCCGACTAATCGTAACCGGGTGGGGAACTTCGCGTTCCTCACCCATTTTTTAGGAGCACGGCATGGCAAGCGGCGATACTAAGCTCAGTATTTGCAGCGATGCACTAATCATGCTCGGCTCTTCACCGCTATCAAGTTTTTCTGAGGGCACGGACGCGGCGCAGGTCTGCGACAGACTTTACGACGATATCCGCGACACAGTTCTTCTTTCATACCCTTGGACGTTTTCGCTGAAGAAAGTGCAGCTTGCGCGTGCAGTAGACGCGCCAGCGAACGAGTGGCTGTACGCATACCCGCTGCCTTCGGATTTGTTGGGGAGTGGACCCCGAGCGCTGTTCCCCGGCTCTGGCACCGGCACACGCCCAGTTGCTACCGGCTGGGAGGTCTACGGTAGCGACGTGCTCACAAGCTATTCGACCGTCTTCATCGACTATCAGTATCTACCCAGTGAAGCGGTGATGCCGAGCTACTTCGTGCAACTGCTGAAATACCATTTGGCCTGGCACTTTGCAGAGCCGGTGACCGATCAAGTGACTAAGGGACAATACTATCAGAGCGTTGCAGTCGGCAGCCCATCCGAGAACATGCGAGGTGGGGCCATGCGAAACGCCATGCACGTGGATGCAGCCATTAAACCGACTAGCGGCTTTGTCGGGTTTCCGCTGATCGATGAAAGGCGCACGTGAGCCGCGTTGTTTCCATACAGACGAATTTCAGTGCTGGCGAAATGGACCCGTTGCTGCGGTCGCGTATCGACCTGGCACAATATTATAATGCGCTCGAGACGGCGACGAATGCCTTTATCCTGCCGCAAGGTGGAGCCAAGCGCAGAGACGGGCTGAAGTACGTTACGCAATTGCCAGGTGCGGCGAACCCGCAAAATGGCGTGCGGCTTATACCTTTCGAGTTTTCTGCGGACGACAGTTACATGATGTGCCTGGTGCATCAGCGCATCTACATTTTTCGCGCGGGCGCTTTAGTCACTGGCATCAACGGCTCGGGTAACGATTATCTAGCGGTCACTTCGATTACCAGTGCGATGCTGCCGAAACTACGTTACGCGCAGTCTGCGGATACAATCATCTTTGTGCACGAAGACCTGCCGCCGCTGAAGATCGTGCGCGGTGGCTCGCATGCCACTTGGACGGCGAGTGTTCTGACGTTCGCCAACACGCCGCAATACGCATTCACGCTGGCAACGAGCAATCCGGCAGCGACACTTACTCCCTCCGCTGCGAGCGGCAAGATCACATTAACTGCGGGCAGCAGCGTATTTAGTAGTGGGCACGTCAATCAGTACATCAATCTGAATAACACGTTTGGGCGTGTGCGGATCGTGGAATACGTCAGCGGCACTGTGGTCAAGGGCTACACGGAGATTGCGTTTTTCGACACCACAGTTCTGGCGTCGGGCGATTGGCAGTTGGAAACGGGACATGAAGATGCCTGGAGCGGCAGCCGCGGCTATCCGGTAAGCACAACCTTCCATGAAGGCAGGCTATATTTCGCGGGCTCCAAAAGTCTGCCGACGCATTTCTGGGGTAGCGTCGTCAATGACTTCTTCAATTTTGATGTAGGCGAGGGACTGGACGACCGCAGTATTAGCGCGTCGATCACTACCGACTCACTTAACTCCATTGTCGATATTCACTCCGGGCGTGACTTGCAAGTCTTTACGACTGGCGGAGAGTTTTACGTACCGCAGAATATCGGGGAGCCTATTACGCCCGGCAATCTGACGATCAAAGTTGCCACGAGGAACGGCATCAAGCCGGGGGTTCCGGTCGCAGGTTTGGACTCCGGGACGTTATTCATTCAGCGGCAAGGCAAGCAGTTAAACGAGTTGCTGTTCACTGATGTGGAGCAGAGCTACACGACCGCAAACATTAGCCTGCTCTCGGGACATTTATTGAAAGCCCCGGCGGATATGGCGATACGGCGTGCCACGTCAACGGAAGAAGCCGACCGGCTCTTTATCGTCAACAGTACTGACGGCAGTTTGGTGGTATTTAGTTTGCTGCGCGCACAGCAAGTGGTCGCGCCATCGCAATTCACCACGGATGGTGAATTTGAAGCGGTCGGCATTGACGTGGACACCACATATGTAGTCGTGAAGCGCACCGTAAACTCCACAGTCGTCTACTATGTAGAGGTATTCGATAGCACGCTGCATACGGATAGCGCCGTCTATAGCGCGTCGGCTAGCGCTACCGGAAGCGCGGCGCACCTAGAGGCGAAGGTGCTAGACGTAATTGTCGATGGCTCCGTGCAGAGCGATAAAACGGTTAGCAGCGGGGCGGTGACTTTCGATCGCGCGAGCGGCAGCAATTATGAAATTGGGCTGCCTTTCACGATGACGCTAAAGACGATGCCTTTAGAGCCGCGCCTGGCAAGCGGCAACCTCAAAGGTTTCAAGAAGCGCGTACTTGAGGTCAACGCGGAGGTGTATGAAAGCCAGGCGATGACCGTGCAAGGGCAGTTTGTCGCCTTCAGACAATTTGGCGAGGATGTGCTGGACATCGCCATCCCAAAATTTACGGGCGTCAAAACAATTGGCCCACTGCTTGGCTTCGTTGCCGAGGGCAGTATCACTGTGAGCCAGACCGCGCCGCTCAATCTGCACGTGCTGGCTCTCGATTATAAACTAAGCGTGGGGCAATAATGGCTTCGCTAGTCGCAACTGTCGGCGTTGGCTCCCTCATCTCCGGGGCCACTGCCATCTTCAGCGCCCTCAATCAGATGCAAGCGGGGCGTGCTGCACAGGCGCAATTCCAGGCGCAGGCGCAGATGGCCGAGATACAAGGCCGCAGCGAAAGCCTGCGTGCAAGGCAAGAGGCTGTGCAGTACAAAGAAGCGGGCACGCAGCACTTGGTGAATGTGCGTCGCAATCTTGCGACGATCAATGCTCGCGCTGCGGCGGGCAGCTTAGACCCGTTCACCGGCAGCATTGGCACGCTGATGGATGTCAATCTGGCGCAAGGTTATCAGGATTACTCGACGCAAGTTGATAATGCGCTGATCGCTGCGGAAAATGCGCGCATTGCTGAAGCGGGTGGGCGTTTCCAGGCGCGCATCTATCGTGCGGCAGGGCGAACCGCGGCACAGGGTGGCATGTTCCAGGCTGCTTCTGGGCTGGGCACGACAGGCTTGCAGCTTTGGGAGGCTGGCGCCTATAGACCCGCGACCGGCGGGCAGCCTGCAGCCGCGCGCACGGGTGGGCCATACTAATGGCTGATCGTTACCCCACCACTCCCGGAAGTGTGCAGCAGCGTGCGGCGATTGCTGTGCCACGCGCGCCAGAACAAGCCGCGTTGCGCGAGCAGCAGCGGCAACTACTAGGCGTGAGCCAAGCGGCTGACCGTGTGGTGCAATTCGCGTTGAAGCAGGAGCGGCAGCAGGCGGAATTGGCAGGCGAACACGCCGGGGCCACTGCGCCGGAGCAGACGCTGCAACAATTCTCTGACCGCGACCCGTTCACTACTTATGAACGCAGCGCCTACGATGCGGCGGTACGGGTGTCGAGTGCACGCATTTCCACCGACGCGCTTATGGCGATGCGCGAGGCTCATTTTGAGGCAGTGCGGGATAATCAGCCGCCAGAGGAGTTGGCCTCCAGGCTCGCGAGCATCACGGCAGGGTTTGGCGAAGCACTGGAGGCTGTGTCTCCAGCGGCGCGCGCAGAGTTAGAAAATAGGCTGCGCGGACAAACACAATCGCTTTTCCTTGATCACAGCGAAAAGTGGATGCGCGAAGAGGCGAAAGCTAATCAAGCCTTCCAGGTGCGGTTGTTTGATGAATACTCGGAGATTGCTCTCAACTGGGGTCGCAACCCTGACGGCTTTAGCGCGCAACTTGATCCCGACGCTGAATATCAAGGCCCGGCCACACCGGATGCTGGCCTTGAAGCAATGCTTTTGGACTATGAGCAGCAGCAACTCGCGCTGGGCCGTAGCGCGGGCGAGGCAGCCAGCGATGTGATTAAGCTGCGGACAATCTCGCACATACAGCGTGTGCGCTCGGAGTTTGCAAACGCCGACGACAAGGCTGATTACCTCGCGAGATTTGAGCAGTCGCTCAATGAAGGTGGGCAACTCACGCGCGGGCTCAAAGGGGAGAAGGGGCAATCTCTCAGCAGAGAAATGGTCGTCGAGGTGAACCAGTTGCAATCGGAGCTGAGGGCGGGCGTTGCCGCAGTATCAGCGGCGCAAACGGATGCGGCGCATGCTGCGAAAAGAGCGATTACTGCGTATGGGGATGGATTGCTGACATTAGGGTCACCATCGGAACGTGCGCTGGCTGATCTGGATCGACTAATGGCCGCGAGTGGTAACGACCCAGAAGCAGGAGTTGCGTATCAGCAGTTCCTCACCGAGATGGGCGTGCTAAAAGGCTTGCGCTTACAACCCAATCTCATCGCGATGCAGGCGTTTGCGCAAGACGTGCTCGAGCATTTGCCAAACGATACCCCGGAGCAAATGGAGTTGCAGCAATTTGTGCGGGAGGCGCTTGCGCATGACTTGCGGTTGGCGAAAAGTGATTTAATCGCGTACCACAACTTGGCGCGGCCTGACGATCCCATTCCGTTACTTGTTGATGCGGACCTAATTGACAGCGCCGCGCTTGAGAGTCGATTAACGCGCGTCGCGGAAGTAGCGCAAACTTTGGGCGTTGACGCACCGAAGTTCTTTACCGCGGAAGAACGCGGGCGATTGCGCACGGTCTTGCATAATCCAGAAATGCCACCGGAACAGCGGTTGGCTGTGCTCGGCGCTATTGCAAAGTCTAGTCCGGTTCATGGCCGCGCTGCAGTGCAGGAAGTGACGGAAGGAGACGGCGCGCTGTTCGTTGCAGGCAGCATGTTTGTGGACGGACGACCGATGCACGCGCTCCAGATATTGGATGGCGTTGCAGCGCATGAAGCGGGGCGCACAGTACCCGTTACTCCCACAATGCAACACGAGGCGCAAAGGATATTCGACGCTACTACGGACGTAGTGGGTACGTTTCCCATCTTAGATGCGGAGAGTCTTGCCTTTGCAGAGAACATTGCAGAGCTAATGGTGCTGGGCGGTTTTAAAAGAGGCACGGCGACTAAAGATATGCAGGAAACCTACACACAGGCGTTGCAGGTTGTGATGGGCGCGACGTTCGATACTGACGGACAACGTGGCGGCATAATGGAGAGCCGCAACGGCAAATACAATCTATGGGTTGATCCCAAGATGACTGAAGGCGACCTGCATGCTTTAGAGAGACTGCTGGACGCGCGGGATGTGGTTACACAGCAAATGTTGCAGGATGCCCGAAGGCATGCAAACAGAGCTGGAGTGCCAGGGTTTGAAGATGTAGATGCATTGCCGCGATACCTGAATGACGAGCCGCATTCGAAGGGTAAGTTACAAATACGCGCCAGCGACCGTCCAGGTGTCGCCATCTTACTGGACCAACATGGGAACGCTTTCAAAGACTACTATGAGGTGCCGTTGTGGCACCTGTTGCAAGTCGTAAAGTCCAGAACAGTTTCCGTGCGGGGGCGGCCCGTCGCATTGACCGGCGGGGAATAGGCATGGAATATCTTCGAGGTAATGCCTTTCTGCGCCAACAGCCAATTGCGCAAAGCGCTCCGTTAGGTTTCGGAGAGGCGTTCACGACTGCGTTTCCTGCAGCGCTGCTCACGCATTCGGTGATGGGTGAGGTAAACGCAACGAACGCAGTGCTGCAGCCGCGTATTGATGCGCTAAACGAGGCGGGATTTGACATCCCTTCGCGCATGGGTTCGTACCTAAAGCATACCGGCGCCGCTGCCGCAGTCTGGGACCCGTTTACTCACCTGAATTTTCAACGTCCGTTCACTGCGATGAATGAGGCGCTGGCACGCGCTAAGGAGCGCGACCCGGAATTTCCCTTTGAGCCTTTAACTCTGGAGCAATTGCATGAGCAGATTGCCGCGCATGTGCAGCAGTCAGAGCGTGACCTAAGCGAAGCAGAGGAGCGTGCGCTTGGGGTGGCCGGAAACTTCGGTTTGGCGGCGGCGCACATGGCAACCTTTGGGCACGACTTATTGCAGAATCCTATGCTTGCGCCGCTTGCTTTGATGGTCGGGCCTGGTGCTACGGCCATTAACTTCGCGCGCCTCGCAGTGATGGGGAAAGCGCAATTCACTGCGCGTGAGATTAGTCGCCGCGCGCTCGTAGAGGGGCTGGTGGGGGCAGGCTTTGAAGTGTGGTGGCAGCCGGGGGTTGCCGCATGGCGTTTGGAGAACGGGTTCGATTACGATGCCCACGATTTTGCGCGCGCTGTTGGTGCTGGGTTTGCAGGGGGTGCCGTAATAGGCGGCGTCGTGCAAGGCGCGCGCCTGGGTGTAGGCATGCGTCGGGCAGGCGATGCAGTTCTGGATGATCTAGCAGACGCGAGCACGACTGATGCCATCCATGCTGCAATCGACAGGCTCGATGTAGACGCAATTATGAATGGCGTGCGGGCGGTGGACTTGGCGGGAGGGAACGTCCCGAGCGAGGGGCTGTATGCCTCGCGCATGTTCTTTTCCGGCAAAGAAATTTACACGGGAAATCCGTTAGTCGGGCCTGGCGCTCTTGATGAGCATGTGGCGAGACTTATGGCTGCGGAGCGCAATCTGACGCACGCCGATATGCCCCCGCCTAGCCTGGCGCCAAATGCTGCGGTGAGGCCAATCGAAGACGTGCATCATTACGACCGCGCCGACCCGTTTACTAAGGAGTTTCATCTAAGCGCGCTGCTTAGAGATAACGCCGCGCTCGCTGCGCAGCGAGCCGCACCTGGCGTGGAAGTGCCGGAGTGGAGGGCGCGTCAGTCCGGGCACGTTCTTGTATTTGAGCGCGCAGACGGACAGCAGGAAATTATAGACGGGCACAAACGCATTGCTCTAGCTGCAGACAATGTAGCGGCTGGACGCGAAGCTCCCGTCTTTGGCGCAGTGCTGAAAGAGATTGACGGCATTACGCCGGAGCAGGCGCGTGAAGTCGCACGTATCCGCAACACCGAACTGAAGGATGCGCCGGAGCGAATCCGGCGTGCCCTTGCGCCTAAGCAAGCCTCGCTTTTCGACGGCCTGGAAGTAGAGCGTGCGCAAGTGATTGAGGCGCTCACCGTAGCTTTGGGCCGTGACTTAGAGCCGGAGGGGCGTGCGGCGAATAACATACTAGATAAGGACGTTACCGCTTATGAGCGAGCCATCAAAAACATACCGGCGCACGCGCACCGTGAAGGTGAAATCGGGCAAGCGATCTCCGAAGCGGCGAGCATCTACAAAAAAGGTGGCAGCCAAGCAGACGCCATCCGCGCCCTTGCCAGCGTTGTCCGACCAGCAATTAGACGAGGCGTATTCGATAGCCTTGAACCTGACACTGCGGGAGGCGTTATCGACGATGCGGCGCCAGCAGGTCGCGTCGAGCGGGAGCTAGAGACTGCTGCCTACGAACGCACGGACCTTCAGATCGATGAAGAAGTCGCCACGTTACGCATGCGCTACGGGTATGACGATGTTAATGCAGAAGGCAAGGTGATAGTGCCAGACGCTCACCTGGATTCAGACGAAGTACCGATCATGACGCGCGGCGAGATTGCTGCAGAGTTCGACAAACAGGATGCAGCTATCGCGCGGCTAGAAGGGTGCGTGGTCGCATGAGCCTCAAAAAATGTATCAACAACGCTGAAAAGGCTGGCGAGCTAACTGCCGAGCAAGCTACCGAAATTCGGCGGCTGCTGCAGCAGGAGATGGATGCGCCATCGATCTTCGGTGGTAACCCAGAGCATGTGGACGATTTGGCAGCAAAGCGAGCATTTCAGAAATGGCGAGAGGACATTAAGCACAAGCAGAAAACACGCATGCTCAACATTCGCGCGTTCAACGAACGCTTTAAGGAGATGCAGTCCTATAAGGAAGGCGAGAAAGGAATGCGATGGGGCAGAGCGTTAGCCAGCCTTGTTAGCTCCGAGGCACGGTCGCGCGGCGTCAGTCTAGAAAGTTATGAGGACGGCGTTGTGCAGTCTTTCTTCGCACGTATGTCGGATGTGCTGTACGAGAACCGGCGCACTATTTCTGGCGGAGCACGCAACCCTGCATTGATGCGGAACATTGTGCGGGAACTGTTTGGCGGCGACACCAAGGATGCGGCTGCCAAAGCGCTCGCAAAATCCTGGTCCGAGGCTGCCGAGTTTGCCCGGCTGCGCGCAAATAATGCAGGCATGCGCATCGCTAAGAACGCGGATTGGGGGCTTTCACAACTGCACAACGATGTCGCGATGCGCGAGGTTAGCTCTGACGAATGGGTGGCATTTGTCATGCCGCTGCTTGATCGCAACAAAATGCTTGATGCTGCCACCATGCAGTCATTCACAGACGATGAGCTAAAGAAGGTGTTAGCCAACACATACCAATCGATCACAACGCAAGGCTTGCACAAGCAAGATATCGGCACCACGGTTCGTGGATCATCGCTAGCCAACCGGCGCATGGAGCACCGTTTCCTTGCGTTTGAGAATGGCGACAAATGGTTAGAGTACCAGCAGCGATTCGGCAGCCCTGATACTTTCGACAACATGGTGACGCACATCCGGTCGATGGCAAAGGATGTAGCGCAGCTTGAGATGTTTGGCCCAGACCCCGAACTGACGTGGCGCCGTCTACAGACGCACGCCAAAAAATTGGCATACGACTCACGTAACCGGAATTGGAACTGGTCTAAGAGTAAGTTTGACGGCGATAGCAGGCAGGCGCAACGGCTCTGGGAGATGCAAACGCGCGGCGTTGGTATCAGCAATCAGGTGATGGCGCATATCGGCTCCGGTATACGCAATGTTTTAAGCTCTGCGATGCTGGGCGGTGCCCCGATTTCCGCGGCGTCCGACATGCACACCCTCGGCATAGCTGCCGAACTTGCGGGCATGCCGGTCAATCGCGTGCTGCAGCGCTACCTAAAGGAAATGGCGCAGTCACCAGAAAGCGCAAAGTTCGCTGCGCGCATGGGCATTGCAGCGCAGGCATGGATTGATGTCGGCACCGCGAACATGCGGTATTTCGGGGAGACGAATTTACCTGGCTTCACGCGCAGATTGGCAGACGCCACACACCGCGCGTCGGGGCTTACTGGAATGACGCGCGCTGCGCAGCAAGCGTTTGGCATTGAATTGCAAGGCCATCTCGCGGACCAGGTAGGTAAGAGCTTCGATGAGCTAGACGGCGGCTTGCGCGAGGTGTTCCAGCGCAATGGCATTAGCGCGGATGATTGGGAGTTGTTGCGGCAAACGAAATTGCACAAGCAAGGGGCGGCAACGTACCTACGGATACTGGACGTGGGCGACAGACAGGATTTGGACTTGAGCATAAGAACGGATTTAAGCGCGCGCGCTTTTGCCATGTTGCAACGTGAAATTGTGCAGGCTGTGCCGCAGGCGACAATCCGAAGTCGAGATGTATTCGGTGCTGGCAGCCTAGATTTAGGAACATGGGCTGGGGAGGGCGCCGCTGCCGTTGCCATGTTCAAGAGCTTTCCCATTGCGTTATTTCAAAACAATATTGCGCGCATGGCGGATAGGCCATTTGAAGAGGCGTGGTGGCCTATCACGCGCTTCTTCGTGATCAGTGCTTTCATGGGCGCGTTGATCCTGCAGACAAAGCAGATGACATATGGGCGCGACCCCAGGCCGATGAATAGCGGGGAGTTTTGGTTAGCAGCAATCTTGCAAGGCGGCGGGCTGGGTATCTACGGCGACTTCTTCTTTGCGAACCGCAACCGTTACGGACACGGACTCGGTACAACGCTTGCCGGGCCAGTGGCGTCGATGTTGACTAACGCAACGGATTTGACGCTTGGCAACGTGATGCAATTGATGGCAGGCGAGGAAACGCATGCAGGGCGTGAGCTTGTTTCTTTCCTGCAGCGTTACACTCCAGGCAGTTCAATGTGGTACGGGCGACTAGCCTTTGAGCGCTTGCTCATTGACAACATGCTGCGTGCTGTCGATCCAGAAGCTCCGAGACGATTTCGGCAGCAATCGGCACGGCTAGAGAAGAACATGGGGCAAGGCACGTGGTGGACACCAGGCGAACTAGGCCCGAATAGGCCGCCGAACCTTAGCAACATTTTTGGAGATAATTGATGGCCGACTACGCGATAACTAGCGTTGCCCGCCGCGTAGTCTATAGCGGCTCGGCAGGGACAGGACCGTACAACTTCAGCTTCCCGGTGCTGACGGCATCGGACTTGAAGGTATACAAGAACACAACACTGCAGACGCTCACCACGCATTACACTGTAAGCATTGGCGGCGCAGGCACCGGCAGCGTCACGCTCGGCTCCGCGGCAAGCAGCGACGACACGATCACGATTGTTGGCGCACGCACTATCGAGCGTGCGTCAGACTTTGTAACCGCTGGGGATTTGCTTGCGTCATCGCTCAACACGGAGCTCGATAGCCAAACGATCTTTGTGCAGCAAGTTTCGGAAGAAGCTGCGCGCAGCATCAAGGCGCCGGTCACGGACCCCACGTCCATCGATATGGAACTGCCGGTCAAGGCAGACCGTCTTGGCAAGGTCTTGCAGTTCAACGCCACTACTGGCGACCCCGAGGCTGTAGACGAAATCGGTGACTTCACCGGAAATTGGGCCGCCAGTACAGCTTACGTACAACGCGATATCGTTAAGGATACTAGCAACAATAATATCTACATCGCTAACACGGCGCATACGTCAAGCGGCTCGCAGCCAATTACTAGCAACACGGATAGCGCAAAGTGGGATTTGATCGTTGATGCTGCAAGCGCCACCACCTCAGCGACAAACGCGGCAACCTCAGCAACATTAGCGCAGAACTGGGCTAGCAAAACGGACGGCACTGTTGCGAGTAGCGAGTTTGCCGCTAAAGCGTGGGCCATCGGTGGCACTGGCGTTACCGATACATCGGGCAAAGGTGCGGCGAAAGAGTGGGCCATTGAGACCAGCGGTACGGTCGACGGCACCGACTACTCCGCGAAACATCACGCCACCGCGGCTAGCACTTCGGCTAGCACTGCATCGACGCAGGCCACAAATTCGAGCAACAGCGCAACTGCCTCCGCGAGCAGTGCTACTGCGGCGGCGAGTAGCGCGACCGCTGCGGCGAGTAGCGCTACATCTGCCGCTGCGTCGTATGACAGCTTCGATGATCGCTACCTGGGAGCGAAGTCGTCCGACCCGAGCGTAGACAACGACGGCTCGGCGCTGCTGACTGGCGCGCTCTATTTCAACACCAGTGCCAATAACATGCGCGTCTATAGCGGGTCAGCCTGGGTCGTGATTGAAGCGGATACGAACGACAAGGCTAAAGTTAGCGCAAACGATACGACCGCCGGTTACCTTAACGGCAAGCTGGTGGCGGGCACGAACATAACCTTCGCTGAGGGGAGTGATGGGGGCAACGAAACGCTAACTATCACCGCAACGGACCTCAACACCAAAGCGTTGGTGAGTGCAAACGATACTACCGCAGGATTTCTAGCCACCAAACTGCAGGCAGGAACCAACGTCACCTTCACGGAGGGGAATGACGGCGGCAACGAAACGTTGACCATCGCCGCAACGGGCGCGGCACAGGATGTCAGCGCTACAGCGACACCAACATTCGCGGGCCTGATCGTAGGACCGGGGACTGACTCGCTAGCCAACTACGTAGGCTGGACCTCATTCACTCCAGTGCTGACATTCGGTGGCAACTCGGTCGGCATTACGTATAGCAACCAACTCGGGCACTACACCCGCATTGGCGATACTTGTTATTGGGGCGTGTGTATTACGCTTACCAGCAAAGGCTCTAGCACGGGCGCCGCAAAGCTAACGGCGTTCCCATTCACAATTGCGGACAACGGAAATCGCGGTTCCTCGTTTGGTGCCGCGTTGACCTACACAAAGGACATCAACCTCGACATTAGCGGCGGGTACTATAGCGCCGTGATGATGCCCAGCGCGGGTGAAGCGATCTATTTGCTAAATGAAATAGGCGACAACCTCACGCCTACGGAGCTAACCGATGCTGACTTCGGGGATGCGACACGGTTCCGCGCCAGCGGCTTCTATCGAATCTAATTAGGAATGAACGATGAATGATTTTTTAACAGTGCGCGACGCCGGAGAATTGGAACGGCGCGTGCACAAAGAACGGCGCCGACGCACACAACTGAAACTTGGCAGGCAGTTGATGCTAGAGCATGAGGCCATACTTGCGAAGAAAAACGCAGGCATAACTTTAAGCAGTGAAAGCGTGGCGACGCTGGCGCTTGCCGAGGATATTACTGCCGCCGCTACCGCGATCTTGTCCCGCGTGCCGAGTGATGCGGATGCGCGTGAGGCGTTCCTTCCGCACAAGCAAAACGACTGGCCTAGCTAGGCATGGAAGGTGCCACCATCGATGTACGCTTGGTTATCACGCTGGCAGGAATCTTCGTGTCTGTCGTGTCGGCGGCAGCGATTGCGCGGCAGCAAATCAAACAGATCGAAGTGACCGTCAATGATTTTGAGCAGCGCCTACGTGAGTTGGATCGCAGAGTGGACCGCAGCGAATCTGGCATTGGCGTGCATGAGCAGCGCGTGCAAGTGCTGTCGGGCATGATGAGCCCCGAAACTCAGGAGCGTAAGGCTCGCGAAGTAGCAGACCTACAAGCGCGCATTACCGTGAATGAAAGAGCCATACAAGCACTGCAACGACTCCATAATGGTTCACATCCGCAGGTACCGCACAAATGAGCTGGGACGCTGAGTTTTTCACTGCGGACGAACTACGTTGTCAGTGTGGCTGCGGCGAAGCGGCGATGCACCCGGCATTCATGCAGCAACTCGACAAACTACGACGCGACTTTGACCAACCATTGACAGTCAGTAGCGGCTACCGCTGTCCGACGCACAACGATAACGTCTCCAGCACCGGGCGATATGGTCCGCATACGACTGGCAAGGCTGTCGATTTACGAATTAGCGGTACCGACGCGGTGCACCTCCTGCAGCTAGCAACGGCGCAAGGGTTCGCAGGCATCGGCATCGCGCAACGCGGGAACCATGCGGCGCGTTTTATCCATGTGGATACGTTAGAGAATGCGCCGCGACAACCACGACCCTGGATATGGAGCTATTAAAATGATGCCAATTTTAAACGCAGCCCTGCCAGTTTTAGGTAGTGTGCTGGACAAAGTAATCCCGGACCCGAAGGCGCGGGACAAAGCGAAGCTAGAGGTGCAGCGATTACAGCAAGAGGGCGAGCTTAAGGAAACCGAGTTGCAGCTTTCCGCCATCATCGCTGAGGCGAACAGCAAAGACCCTTGGACCAGTCGCGCTCGGCCTACGTTCCTCTATGTAATGTATTTGCTGATCGTGTCCTGCTTGGTCGGCGCCATTGTCGGCGTTTGGTACCCGGACCAGGTGTACCACGCAGGCGACAATCTGGCGCACCTGTTGAATGCCATCCCGGAGCCGTTCGTGATTCTATTCGGCAGCGCCTACCTCGGCTACACCGGAGCGCGCAGCTTCGAGAAGGCCAAGGGCAAAGCGCAGTGAGCTATGCGTGCGCTGCTGATTGCCACACTGCTTTGCTGTGTTAGTAGCGCAGGCACCGCACAGCAGCCAGCGGCACGGTGGAGCCCGGAGGCTGCGGAGCAGATCGCCGCGGCATACGTACTGCACATGCGCCGCGACTGGGATGCAGCCACCGAGTTGTGGACTGCGCTGGCTCTACGTGGCGTCCCGCACGCGCAATACCATTTAGGTGTCGCCTACCTTCGCGGGCGCGGCGTGCGGCAAAGTGACTTCGCCGCGCTGCAATGGCTTGGCATGGCTGCGGAACAGTCGCACGTGCAAGCGCAGCATCGGCTAGGACAGATGTATCGCATTGGCCGCGGGCTATTGGCAGCGGATGAAAAGCTGGCGCTGCACTGGACACGCCTGGCCGCGCAGCAGGGGTATGCCGTGGCGCAGTATGACTTGGGGAACTTCTATATCGATGGGGTAGGCGTGCTGCAGAGCCACGCCACCGCCGCCAACTGGTATCGGCAGGCGGCAGAGCAAGGGCATGTCGAGGCGATGTCCGCGGTGGGCGTGCTTTACGGACGCGGCCTTGGCGTGCCGAAGGACTATGCGCTCGCGCATATGTGGTTCAATCTAGCCTCGCGAGACGGACATGCGCAGGCGCGCGGCTATCGCGACCGCTTGGCCGCGCATATGAGCCCCGAGGAAATCAGCGCGGCGCAGCAAAAGGCTGCCGAGTTCACGGCAGTTTGCGTCACAAGCTGCGAGCCGCTAGTCGAGTAGCCTGATGCTGCGAGCGTGATTGGCGATTCGTGTTAGGTGCCCTCGTTCCTCCAGTCGCTTGATGCATTCGTGCACACGCACCGGATTGCTTGGTTCCGACAGCAACTCAGCGATTTCCTTATAGCTCGGGCTGCAGTTGTGCTCCTCCGTATATTCGCGGATTACTTGCACCACCTCACGTTGTCGCGGCGTTAAGCCAGTTGGCGTTGCCCCGACGCGGGGACGCAAGGCGCTACGCACAATTCGTAACCCCTCGCGTTCCTCCGCATTTAACGGCCAGCGCTTCTTGCTATGCGCCATTGAGCGCCCCGCCAGTCTCCGGCCCGTGCTCCTGCAAATCCTTGATGCGTAAAGTACGGGAGCGGCGCGCTGGTTTGGGAGCCACGGCGTAGCCTTTGCGCGCCGGGCTCATGCCCCAGGTCAATTCGGCCATCACGTTCCCTTCCAGGTCGCGGGCGATGCCAGTTTTGTGCGTACCGAGCACGTCCATCAGGCGCGTTTGCAGAGCATCGGCTAACGCCTGCGTCGACTTGATCGCAGCCTGCGCCGCAATGAGGTCAAGCGCCCAGTCCGATGCCTCTTCGTTAAGTTGCACCGGGGGCAAGTCATCCTCCATCGTCGCATAGGCGTTTTGCGCATCCTCTTTAGAGAACGCCGGGTACCAATCGATGACACCCTCGCTCTTGAATGTCTGCGTCACGCGGCTGAAATCGCGCACATCTTGGGCGATGCCTTCCTGCATTTTTCCGTCGACCCCAGTGACGTAAATGCGCAGTTCAGTGCCTCGGTAGAGGGTGAAGATTGCCGCCCAGCTATACCCGGTGCACATCATCAGCCCTTGCACCTGCATAGGACCACGCGCCAGGTGCGGGGTGTCGGCGGGCGGGGCGCCGGTCAGCTTTGCCTCAGCCACGCCAGGGCCGCGCAGCACAATTCGGTCGGCGCCATTCATTATATATATGCCGCGTTCGGGGTTGTGCTCGAGCACCGTGTCGCCGTCCGGCGGGGTGAGAATGCCGTCTAGCGAGCCTTGCAATTCCAACTCCGGATGCTGCACGCGCTCGGTAATAGAAGTATTCACCGTGCACCCCAGCCTGCGAGCGCCTTCCTCCAGAATTGTATTCTCCATAAGGTTGCCCCAGCGCGCCGCTTCCCCGGCTTCCTCGCGTGCTGGGTCGGCGCGCCCGGCCTGACGCGCAGCGATCACGTCGGTCACGCTTTTGACAATACTGTTTGGAGTTTGGTAGCGGCTTTCGCCTGCGAGCCCAGGCAGTTGCGAACAACTAAGGCTCGCGTCGTCACTCAGTTTACCGATGATTTGTTCAGACATTTTTCTCTCCACGGTTGCTAAGGAAACAATCGTGGAAATAAATTTTTCGGCACCTTTGAAAACGGCTAAGTACCTGGAATCATTACAAATCCAGTTCTACCGCTAAACTATCCCCCAAAGGATAACCATTTATTTCCACTGCATAAATTCAACTCTTCACGAAATTAGGCACCTCGTTAGGCACGTCAACTTCCTCCAAATATTCGTACAGCGCAAACGCCGCCCCGCTGGCCAGGCGCTTGCTGTTGGCGGCGCGGGAGTAGTGCTGTGGCATCTGCCGGTCGCGCCAACCGAACATTGCCATTTGCTGCAACTCTGTCGCGCCGCCCTCAGCGGCAATCGTCGCAGCGAGCTTGCGCACGCCGTGCGGCCCCAGATGCGCCGGCAAGCGAGCCTTGCGCAGCCAGTCTTTCATCGAATTGCGCAGCCCGGAAACTGTATATGGATTGCCTGCGCGCGTGCGCAGGAATGGGTTGCGGTTCTCCACCCCGTGCTCCCGAAAACGCTGCATTCCGACACGCTGCAGAAGCACGACGCGGGGTGGAATGGCGTCGATCGCGGCCTGCAGGGGTGGCAGCACGGGGAGCATCGTCGTCTGTTGCCGCGCCCCGTCTTTTCCCTTGCGCTCCAACCAACGCAGCCACGCTTTACGCTCACCCGCTTGCGTCTCGTAGAGCAAGTGCTCCGGACCTAGGATCACTACGTCGCTAATGCGCGCGCCGGTATAGAGGGTGAGGCAAAACCACAGATGCGCGCGCGAGCCAAGTTGGTGCGCCGCCAGGAACATCTCTGCTTGCTCGCGCGACCATGTAGGCAGCCCGGCCTCATTCTTTTCTAGGTAGCCTTGTGCACGCAGCCACGCACCGAGGCGGGCATCGCGCGCGGGGTTCTGCTCTAACAATTGTGCATCGACTGCGGCGTCGAGGATGACGCGGAACTGCCCAACGTATTTGACGGCCTGCTTTGGCGTGTTCGACCTTTGCGAGCAAAAATCTTGCAGCCAAACTACATCGATCTTGCGAATATCGAGGTTACGATACTGCCGCAAAAGCTGCTTCTGCATGTACGTATTTTGCCGCTGGCTCTCCGCCGCAGAGCTTTGGAAGCGGCGCGTGCCACGGTAGCGCGTGATCGCATGCGCGAGCGTGAATTTGGGCGGCAGTGCCTCTGGCGCCGAAACCACCTGCTGAAATGCAGCGAGATACTCCTCGAGGAATCCCGACTCATTCCAGGGCTCGGCAGAGCGCTGACTGAGCGGGATGCCAGCGCCGCTATGCCCCCTACGCACACGCCAGTAGTGGCGCGTGCCGTACACGCGGGTACATTTCAAATAGCGCCACTGCGCGAGGTTAGATTTGCTGCCTTTTGTCATCGTGGGCCCAAGTTAAACGTAAAATTATGTCAATAAAACGTATGAATCCTCCGGAAGAATCCTCCGGAAGAATCCTGCGGAAGAATCCTGCGGAAGATTCGTGCGCTACTTTTTGCGCCGCTGCTAAAAAAATGGCCCCCACGAGGGAGGCCATCTTTTCGCCGCATATGCGAACTAGGCACGCGCTTCCTCACCAAGCGGCTTGGCGAGCACGAAGCGGTCGCTGAAGTCGTTACCGTATACGTCGCGATACACTTGCAACACCTCTTGGTACACAGTGCCAGTCAGCGGGCTTTGCTCTGCAGCCTCCCACCGCTCGGGCGTCGTGAGTCCAGGATAATTTTGGTGGTCTATGTACGCCTGACAGGCGCTATGAATGAGTGTTGCATAGGCCCGATAGGCTACCTTCTGCACCGCCGGAGCGGACGGCCAGATCACCGACACTCGCCGATCTTTGGCGATACTGGGGTCTTTATCGTATTCGATCAGCCCTGACTCGCGCATGGCTGGCCCCACGTGGTGCGCGCTGGTGGCCGGACCCAATTGCGTCGCGACGCTAAACACGTCTCGCGTCGTGAATAACGGGGCCTCGCGCATCCAGTGGTTATTCCAACTGAGAACCACCAGGCAAAGCAGAAAGTCCTCGCGCTTCACATGGTCGCCGTCCTGCGCCTGCCCGTCCGTAATCTGCGCGAGCATTCCGTGACTGCTAAACATGGAATACAGATGTCCGTAAGCGTTGGCCTGAAACTCTAACGCGAAGGCTTTGCCCGCCTCGGGTAACGCGCGCAACGATTCAATGTCGCGGCAGTCGATTTGCATCATCGCTTGCTCCGCGACGAACTCATTGATGATTGGCTGCGAGCTGAACGCAATGTCGGCACACTTTTCATGCTGCAAAAGATGCGATTGACTACGCTTTGGCTCTACCTGCGAAGCGGTATCACTCACTCCATTACTATTACCTTGAACTGTATTTTGGTACATCGTCTCACTCTCCCCAAGCTCATGTTTCAACGAAAAGGTACACGTCGCCACTACCCAACTACCCGTGCGCTCCGTGCCGACCTACGCAGATACTGCAAAAGTTCGGCACCGAAAGAAACGCACGAATCCTGCGCTACTTTTCCTCCGTATTAACCAATTCGCGCCACCGTAACTCACAGTTACGCACGCTGCTGGCCGTCCATTCCTCGCGCCCGCGCACGGTTAGCACCCCTCTGGCTCGCAAGCCGCGCGCGAGTTCGCGGTAGGTGCGCATGGCGCCAAACTCCCGAAGCTCCTGGATAATGGGGCCGACCTGCATGGCAAATTCGTCGGCATTTTCGGTGTGCGCCTGCGCGGCCAACGGCTTGGCTAGCTCGCGGATGGCGTCTGTCGGACCTAGCGTTTCGCCGCGCGCTTTCTTCGCTGCTAGCGCGCGCTTGGTACGCGCACTCACGTTGGCCGCTTCTAGCTCTGCGATGTTCGCCAGCATGATGAGCGCGAATCGCCCCTCGGGCTGCGATGCAACATACGGGAAATCTGCGAACTCAATCTTTACGGAACTATCGCCAATCAGTTGTGTGAAGAATTCGACCTTGCGCGTCAGCCGATCCAACGACGCCACCATTAGCGTGGCGCCCGTGCTACGGCAGTGCTCCAGCGCCTTGCGCAATTCCGGGCGCTTCTTATCGCTCGCGCGTCCAGTCTCCACTTCTTTATAGCGTTCGATAATGCGGTGCTTGCCGCCATTCAGTTTTCGCAGGCACATTTGTTCCTGCGCTTCTAGCCCGAGTCCACTGTCTCCCTGTTTTCCGGTGCTTACCCGGAAGTACAGAATGTAGTCGCCCCAGTGCGGCTCGGGTGGGTGATCGTCTATGCCCACGCCCGTCTCCTCCCAGTTTGTTAAGCCATGCTCCAGCATGCTTCTTCTCCATTTATTATGCCCATGACCTTGCCCAAGGTCAGGCGCATTACCCTTTAAAGTTGCGCCAGTTTCCGCAAACTCGCGGCCCTGCGCAGGTATTCTGTAGCTTCATCTTGCGGCAGCGAGGCGTCTTCCTCCGCCCAACGCTCCAACGTCGCGGCGGCGCCGCGTAAAACTGCGCTGCAGTACGTGGGCTGATGGCTGTTGCTATGCAGCCAGCGGTCCCAATCGCGCGGGCTGGTATTCATCATGCTGCGCGCTCCCATGTGCCCGCGGCTTCTGCCGCAGGATTGGTGAGCCACACTGCGTCGTTGGCGCCGACATCGGCGAAATTTGTCAATTCCACCACGTCGCCGGTGGCCACGAGATCGCGCGCAAACCAATGCAGATCAAAATATTTCTCCGCCCAATCGCTCAACGAATAAAGCTCGCGCGTCATTAAGTAGGCGTATTCACGCAGGTCACCGTGCCAAATGGCCGCCGCAGCCGCAGGCATTTTGTAGCCAGAGACACGCAGAAGCGCGGAAACATAGTCATATTCTGCGCGTATGCCGTTTGATTTCTGCACAATCTTCCCTCCAGCTAAATGTTACGCAACGTTTACGGTGCCTTTGTACTACCGTACTGGTATTTGTGCAACCCCGAATCGTCAGATTCGACTCTATACAGGTTGGAGCATGGCAGAAAACGTAGAAACCACAATACGCGGGCGGCACTTACATCTGACGGATCGCGTGATCCAGGCGCTAAGAGACGCAGCCAAGAATGAACGCCGTTCGATGTCGGCGCTGGCCGAAGAACTCATTGCGGCAGGCTTACGCGACCGACAAACGAGGCGCGTCACCGAGCGGCTCATCGAGCGTGCCAGTTGAGCGGGCGCAGTAGCCGAGACAAAGGCGCCGCTTACGAGCGCGAGGTTGTGCGCTGGCTCAATGATCTGGGCATCGACGCATACAAGGTGCCTTTGAGCGGAGCGGCGCCGCGCTTCAAGGGCGATATCCAATTCGCGGGCTTGCTTGCGGAGTGCAAGCGCACACGCAGATCACGCGGCACGCTTTACAAGGCCTTGGCGCAAGGCGGTGGCTCAGACCTTCTGTTCGTTCGCGATAACCACTGCGAAACGCTGGTCGTTATGCCGCCAGAAACGTTCGCGAATTTCTGTCGCTGGAGCGAACTCGCGAAAAAATACCCATCGATTAAAACTTTGGAGGAAGAAGAAGATGTTTGAATACGCGGAGAGCAACAGCAACGCATATATGCAATGGGCGGCGCGGCAGGTGAAGTGGAAGTGCAAAGTCGAGGGACACGAAGAAACCATCAGCGACCTGAGCGCCTTCGCACTAGACCCCGGGACGCTGCGCACCGGCTGGGGCAAAATCACCAAAGGTGAAGCGCCGGATTTTGTTTGGGCCGATGTACCCGGCGTC
>VTLG01012993.1_pt1 | contig 30245 bp, 47 predicted proteins | sample 4694571 | NCBI WGS metagenome assembly VTLG01 (sample SAMN12604809, study PRJNA352737) | marine metagenome | biome: ENVO:00000447; feature: ENVO:00000209|ENVO:00000569|ENVO:01000036; material: ENVO:00002151; isolation source: viral sequences binned using virsorter ...
TGCGAACCTGATAGAGACACGCGTTCCAGAAGAACCTGAGAATCAACGAGTTACGCATATATAAATACTATAGACAATTTGGCTAAGTTTTCTTTATGTATTCACATTGTAAACAATGTCAATGCAACTCATTTAATATTAACGATTATTAACGATTGGAAAAATTGACATATCCGCGATATGATCGAAAATCGCAAACCTGCCCTCCTACAAATGAAAGCCCTTATTGATGGCAATATCTGGAGTGATCCAGATTTTGAGAACTTATCAGCTAATGCCAAGCTGATTGTATTTTGGTTGCTTACATCACCATCAAGGGATAACGCCGGGGTGGTTAGGGTATCTCATAAGCGTGTGGCGTTTGAATGTTCTGTTGAATCTCCTGAAGAAATATTGGATGAGGCAATGGGTAGTGGTTCTTTTGTGGTGCATGGTGATCGCGTCTGGATCAGAAAGTGGATAGCCAAACAGATTGGGGCTGGTGATTCTCTTGTGCGCAATAACATGATGAAGAGCGTTCAGAAGTGTATTGCATCCCATCCAAAAGAATTAAGGCAAGAGATATACAAAACATATCCTGAACTAATACCAACCCCCTCCGAAGGGGGTGACCAACCCCCTAGTAAGGGACAAGGAAAGGAAAGGAAAGGAAAGGGAAAAGAGATAGAAGAGTTTGCTGGGGCATTGGCTGAACTTTACGGATCAACAATTGATAAGATTAACCCTGAGAGCATTCGGGCGGTATGGGATAGGGGAATAACCAAGGAAGAGAGTGAAAGGGTGTTGATGTATGTGAAGAAACATAGAAAGGGAGCATTGAAGGATGAACCATTGATACCGACCACCGCCAACCGGGCATTACTTGGGATTGGTGATTTAATAGATCGGGCGTTTGCCTGTCAAATACCCAGCAAGAAAGACTTTGTTAGGAAACCCATGCCAACCGTTCCCGATTCTCCTCCGGTATCAAGTGATGAGCTTAAGAAGATCAAGGCGAAAGTCGCCGCATTGAAAAAGAAAATAAAAGAACCAAAAAAAGAAGATGAATAAAATGAATTATGATATAACCCGTTTGCCCGGTGATGAACTGGCATCGTTGCGTATCCGGTCAGCCCGGATGATGAAGCTTTGCCATGTGTTTAATCGCTTAACCGTTGTGACCCTTGCCATTGCTCTGTTGGCTTGCGTTGGGTTCTTTGTGATCACGTTATTAGGTGACAAGCATCAATTGTGGATGTTTGCCGTGTCCTTTGCCTTGATTGGTGTAGGAGTAATCTGCAAAGGCATAGAGGCTATTTATTGGCATAAGTATCGTGCCATCCGTGATGATCTTGCCACTGATCTCATTGATTGGATGGCTGAATTAAAAAAAACAGATAAGGAAGCATGACATATACAAAAGACATCGTCGCAACACTCGGCGAATATAAAACAAAGGATGGCGAAATTAAAAAACGCTATCAGAAATGCGGAGCAATGTTTGAATCCGACGATGGAAGGCAATCCTTCAAGTTTGATGTATGGCCGGTTCACCCGGAGTTTACAGGTTGGTTTTCATTGTATGAACCAAGAGACAGAACCGCCCCGGTGAACAAACCAATCACCCCGGCTCAAGATGATGATGTTCCCTTTTAGTCATGCCTGAATTCAAATTTAGCAAAGCATACCCATCACCTTATTTGCGTTCACCGGATTTGAACGGTGAGGAATGCCAATTAAAGATAACATCTTGGAGATACATCGACCCGAAAAAAGACAAGGGTGATGATGGTCGCCCGATGAAAGGCATTGTTCTTTCATTTGATGGCACTGATAAAGAATATGTGGCTGGCGTAACTGTTTATAAACAGATACAGATTGCCGCTGGTTTTGATCCAAATGAATGGATTGGAAAAACAATAACACTATATCCAACAACCTGCCGGTTCGGAAAAGACCCGGCGCATCCATGCATAAGAGTAAAGATATGATTGAGTTTGATTTAGATTTTGAAGAATACAATGCCCGGTCCGGGGTTAACGCATCAAGCTTTGGTGCGATTGATCCTGACCGTGATGGTTGCCCTGCAATCTGGAATGCGAGGCAAGAAATAAAGGAGGATATTGAAGATACCGCCGCCCTTTCTTTTGGTCGTGCGTTTCATAAGTATTGTCTGGAATTTGAACAGTTTGATGATGAATATGTTCCCTTAACTGATGAAAAAAAGGATGAACTGTTTAATAAGGCTTTGGCAAATGGTTCCAAGGCGAAAGGGTTCTCCAAGACCTTAACCACTTATAAAGAGTGGAAAAAAGAACTGAGTGAATCCGGTGTGAGCATTATTGATGAATCCACTTATGCAACACTTGAAAGAATGCGCAAAAGCGTTAATGAGTCTTGCAAAGATGGAATCATTACTGATGCAGATAGAGAAACAGAGGTTTCTGTTTTTGTTGATCTAAAGGATCACCGGGGCAACAAGGTAGCCTGTAAAGGTCGTTTGGATTTGCTTAAACCGTTCTCAAGGATTGTTGACCTAAAAACGGTTGCTAGTGCTTCTCCGGTTGCCCTTGGTCGATTTATTGCCAAGTTTAAATTGCACGTTCAGGCGGCATTTTATTTGGACATGATGCAAGCATTGAATGATACCGGTGATGATGCCCAAGATATGAAGTTTGCATGGTGCTTTGTCGATAAGCGTTCACCTCATCCATGCGTATGGTATGAGGCAAGTGATGCACTCATTCGACTAGGTCGCCAAGAATATCGCTCTTATCTTGGATGGATACATGATGGGCGGGAATCCGGTCATTGGCCGGGACACTCGCAGATGATTGAATTCGCGGGATGGTTTGAAACACTATTAGAAGAAGTATAATTAAACATGGTCGCCGGGGTGATTGATGGGCGGGGTTTGTAGTGTGACCCAAGTCACACCCCGTGCGACCAACCAATTGAATATGGAAAAAGATAAAATTGTTACAGATATTCACGAAGCAAGTCTTGAAGGTTGTTCAACCTTTTATGGTGCTGGCGGTCGCACCTTGCTGAAAAAAATGGCTGAATATTTTGAATGTTACGGCAAAGGCAGGCATTCAAATGATATTACAGCCGCCGGGTTGATTTATCAGTTGCTTGATGGGGATCTTGATATTGTCAGGGTAAGCGATGGGAAAGGCTTTTGGAATGAAGAGGGATATGAAGCAAGGGATGCCTAGTAATCACATTTCAAACACCGATTACCATGAATGGTTAAAAAAAGAAAATATGAACAACAAACGAATAGAAAATGTAGATGCTGTTTTTCAGCAATGTAGAAAAGACAGAAATGCGGTCAGGATCTTGCAAAAGATGGCCGAGCATTTTGAATTAACCGGGAACCCTCCCCATCATTTAAGACCTTCGGCGGTTTCATTGATCCGAGGGATTGTGAACGGTGATTTGGATATTGTTAACGAATCCGGCAAGGGCTTCTGGCATGAAGATGGGTATGAGAAATATGAGCAATAGAGAAGTTACGTTAAACCCGCAAGAGATGAAAGTGGCAACTTGGATTGGCAAGTGCCGCCAAAAAGCCGCCGAGGATATTGGTTATTCTAATCACAATCAATGCGGTGCGGATGATACCCGGTTGCATATTGATGGAGCCGCCGGGGAACTTGCGTTTGCGAAAATATTCAAACTATATCCTGAATCAATCTTTGATCATTTTGGTTCACTTGGCGCGTATGATGTTTGGTTTCCCGAATTGGGCGGGGTTGATGTAAAGACCACCTCAAACAAGAAAGGGAGATTGTGTATTGAATACAGCAAAACAAAAAACCCGGCTGATATCTATGCTCTAATGATTGGGAGTAATGGCAAATTTGAACACGCTGGGATGATTGCCGGGATCGACGCATTAACAGAACGATATATGACCGATGTGGGTAATGGTGTATTTTTTGCCATCCCACAACTTGATTTGATTGATGATTTAAGATGACCCCAGGAAGGCTTGATTGCGGATTGATGTGGTGCGACCCGGAACCCGATCCACCTAATTATTATATGGGGGTTGTGCGCGAAAATAAATCCGGTAAATCTGAACCATTCTGCACTGTAAAGATTTCATCTAAACAATGGCATCAATGGGATACAGATGGAAAGGCTTTACGCAATGCATTGAACAAGATAAAAAAGCTTGATCCCGAGCCGGGTTCTTGGATTGAATACAATGATGAAAAAGATTAGACAGTTTCAAAAGGAGATAGATGCCGCCTTTGCGCTTGCTTATAGTTCATTGAACGCAAAAAAGAGCCTCTTTAAGAGAAGGCATGAACGGTTTATTGCCGAGCGGGGTGATTGGCTTGATGGAATGTTGCATGGAGCTAACCGGAAACTTTTTAACGGTGATAAGTTAGCCCCGTCAAATTGTCGGCACGGGGTTTTTTTTGTGGCTTTTTTCTGGATTAAAAACCGGGAACGTCTGCACCAAAAGCTTGAGCAAAAATGGGGGGAAATGTTTAATGACTAAACTGTTTCCGGCAATTATTGATGCAGACTGGAACATCCCTTGGTGCGTTCGCACTTTAGGCGAGGAAATTCATTTTACTGAACTTCTTGATGAACAACCTGACGGGTGGTTAAACTCACTTCATTATTATCGGAACGATTTACCAAAAGACAACCACGCCATTTATGATTGCGGTGCTTGGAGTTATCGAAATCAATACACACCCCCCATTGATTCAAAAAAGGCGGCCAATGAATATAATGAAAAGGCAAATTCTGGATCAATAGTAATTGCCCCAGATCATATGCTAATTGATGGGGTTGATATTAAATATAGACAAGAGTGGAACAGGCAAGAAGCTGTTAAGTTTTTGCAAGATTGTCCTAATCATTTAACTCCCATGGGCGTAATTCATGGAATAACCCTTAATGATAGAATTGAAAATGCTGAAAATTTAATTAATGCAGGGTATCAATATGTTGCAATTGGAGGAGTAGCCGGACTGGGTGGCAAAATGTTAAATGCAGTTGTTGAAATTGTTGAAACAATCAAAAAGGCTATTCCTACAGAAACGCATTTACATGTATTGGGATTGACCAACCTGCGATTTTTTAAGGAATGGTTACGCATTGGTGTTAGTTCTGTTGATGGCTCCGCACACACTATTGATGCCATTAATGGAAAAATTGTTTATTATGAAAACGGAGTTAAAATGTCTTATGCCGCTTCAAAAACTCCTGGATCTGAAGACGGTTTTTTATTCGAAATTCCTTCAATAAGTCAAGCCCCAGAATGTGATTGCCGCGCGTGTTTAACATTGCGGAAATTCGGAAAAGATACAAGGCAAAGCGGTTCTAAGGCTAAAACAATTGGTAGGGCGTTTCACAATTTGAATATGTATATAAAGGAAATCAACAAACTGAAAAAAGCACATGATGATCAATGAAATATTTTATTCCCTTCAAGGTGAGGGAGCGAGGGCGGGAGAAGCTTCATGCTTTATCCGGTTAAGTGGTTGCGACTTAGCTTGCGGCTTTTGTGATACCGAATTTGAATCCGGTAAGGAAATGACTGATGACGAATTATTGGAGGAGGCAAAGAAGACCGGAACTGAGTGGGTAACATGGACGGGCGGGGAACCCATGCTTCAATTAAAGGAATCAACTGTTAAAAAATTTCGCGCCGCTGGGTTTAAGCAATCAATTGAAACAAACGGCAACCACAAGGTTCCTTTTGATGTTGATTGGTTGGTTTGTTCTCCAAAAGTTGCGGAACATATAATAACCAAAAGTCACCCGGAAGGAGTCGATGAGTTGCGTTATGCATGGCACAAAAATAAAAAAAGTGTCCCCAACCCGGGAACAACTGCCAAAACATATTTCCTTTCTCCAATTTGTGATGGGAATCATGTGGATAAAGAAAACTTAAAACACTGCATCAATCTTTGCCTTCATAATCCACAATGGCGGGTGTCAGTGCAACAGCATAAGTTGTGGAAAATACTATAATCTTAATCAGTTGCGGAAAGTTGAAACTGACCGGAACGCACATGGCTAAAGACTTGTATTGTTCTCCAATGTTTATAATGAGTCGCGCAATTGCAGAATTAAAATCGGATAAATGGTTTATTTTGTCGGCAAAACATGGGGTGTTGAAACCTTGCGAAATGGTTTCCAACTACAATCACACTTTAAAAGACAAAACCGCCAAAGAGGTAGCGGAATGGAATGCACTTGTTACAAGGCAACTTGAACCATTTAAAGAATTAGAAATGAGCGTTTTAGCCTCAAAAGCCTATTGTGGTTGGGTTAAAAATTTCAAAAACATAAGTTTACCCTTGGAAGGATTAAAAATGGGGTTTAGGAACAGGTGGCTTATACAAACTTTAAATAATCACAATCAAAAAACACTATGGGAAAAAAATACGAAATAGAACTGCCCGATACATGTCCACCAGATGCAATTATTCGCTGGCAACGTGCCATCAAAGAAATGTCTTCGGGTTATGAAGAAGACCATGAATTAAATGTGGTCTTTGACGTTCCTCACGACGAAATTGTTGTGTCTCGTGGTTTAGGATACAATAGCTTATGCGAGCATCACTTATTTCCTTTTTGGGGGTCTGTTGATATTGCTTATTTACCGGCAGATGGAATTGTTGGATTGAGCAAACTGGCAAGGGCTGTGGATGTATTTAGCAAAAGATTCCAAACGCAAGAAAGGATGACTACCCAGATTGCTGACGCAATCGAGGAAACATTAAACCCGCAAGGGGTTGCAGTTATTGCGAGGGGTGTTCACACTTGCCAAAAATGCCGGGGAATAAAAAAAGACGGGGAAATGATCACTTCTGTTATGCGTGGGGTATTCCGCGAAAAGGAAGCCTCCCGGGCTGAATTGCTTAACTTGCTAAAACTATGAAAAAAACACTGATAATATTAAGCGGGGGGATGGACTCAACCACCCTTTTATACCACCTCCTTGATGAAGGTTATAAAATTGAAGCGTTAAGCTTTGATTACCTACAACGTCATCGCCGGGAATTGGATTCTGCAAAGAAGATTTGTGAACTTACCGGGGTAAGGCACGAATTGCTTCAAATCCCATGCCTGACAGGATCAGCATTAACTTTTGATGGCGATGTGCCACACGGTCATTATGCGGAAGAATCAATGAAGGCAACAGTTGTTCCAAATAGGAATATGGTCATGCTTGCTCATGCGGTATCAACAGCAATTGCAAGGGGGTTTGATTCTGTTGCTTATGGTTGCCATGCTGGTGATCATACAATTTATCCAGATTGCCGGGCTGAGTTTGTTGAAGCAATGCGCAAGGCGTTTGCCCTTTGTGACTGGAAAAAAGTTGAATTGCTCACCCCGTTCCTGGAGTGGGACAAGGGACAAATAGCCCGGAGGGGGGCTGAACTAAATGTTCCTTTTGAACTTACTTGGACGTGTTATGAAGGTGGAAAAGAACCTTGTGGAAAATGCGGGGCTTGCGTTGAACGTGCGGAAGCAATGGCAAGTATTGATGCGGCATGAATTACACTTGTTCAAAGATAATAGAATTAGGATCAACCGCATTTCGTCAACCATTTGCAAAATCTCATTGCAGGTTTATTCATGGGTATGGACTCAAAGCAAAAGTTACATTTTCATGCAATGAATTAGACAATAATAATTGGGTGATTGATTTTGGGGGACTTAAAAAACTAAAGACGGTTTATCGGGAGCAATTTGATCATACTTTATTGATTGCAAGTGATGACCCAGAGATTGAAACATTAAAACAACTAGATGCAAGTGGGCTTGTTCAATTACGGATTATGCCCGGTGGGGTAGGCGTTGAGAGGTTTGCCGAATGGTGTTTTAAGATCGCAAATGAATTTGTGCAAGGTGTTACTAATTATCGTGCATGGGTTTCAACTGTGACTGTATTTGAACATGAAAACAATTTTGCTTCTTATTCAAAATAACATTTACTTTTTCACGGATTGTTTTTAATCCCTTATAAATCAAGGGATTGAGAACATGAAACTTTTTTTCTTTTTGGGGTTGCTTTAGTCATTGGGGGTGGTAATATAACACTATCAACGGGAGCGATCCCAAAACAAAAAAACAAAAAAAGAAAATGACTACAGCAAACGCAATCAAAGTTCGCCCCGGTAAAACGTTTGAGCATACTTGTGCATATGGTCATGTGACTTTATATGAAGTAATCTCAGTAAATGATGGAGGAAAAATTACCGCAGTGGACGCTGAGACTAAATGCCACGATTACGAAATTTATTCAGTGGAACTTGATGATCATTTTTTTAACCCGAAAAACACAATTGAGGTCAAAACAGAAAGTTGCTGGTGCGGTTGCTGTTTGCAACATCACAAATAATCGAAACTCCTTCGGGAGTCTGTCAGAACTGACCCACTGGCACTGATGAGATAGGTCACCTAGAAAAAACAAAAAAAAAGATGAAAAGAAAGCTTAAATTCACCAAGTACATAAAAGATAGCGGAACAAATGTTTATTACGTTCTCACGGGAGCAACCCCGGCTGAGAGTGATAAATTTCTCAAGTTCTCCGTAAAGGAAAAGAAATTTGAGAAAGGGGTGGGTTGCGAATTTAGCATTGATGAATTCAATGCCGTTGGCAAGTTCAGCAACTATGAAATTAGCGTCAACCTTGGCAAATAAAACTCCTTCAGAACACCCGCCGGGTTCGATCCCCGGCACAACTTTAAAGAATAATGAAAAAGGAAGAAGGACAAAAATGGAAACCCTATGAAAGACCATACGTCATCGAATGCGGCGGGTTAACTTGGCGGGATCGCTTTGTTTACCGTCAGGACTTGCCTTGGGGGGAATGGAGCCGATCAAGCCTCCGATTTGCCAAAAGCTTTACCTTAGAGGAAGCTGAAGATGTGATAAAAAGACAGGGCTTTGGTGAGGCCGTCTTGAGGAGTAAATTTGAATCACCGTTTTAATTCGTATTGACAACAACCATATCGAAAGCGATAACAATCACGGAGGGGGTGAAATAGAACCGCGAGGAGAACTCCGGGCCGGGTTTATTCTTTTCCTGCATTGAACATCACCCCATCCACTCAAAAACATGACAAAAGAACAATACGCAAAAACCCGCCAGAAAATTGGAACGCAAAAAGAAGTGGCTAACCTCCTTGGGGTGAGTCGCACCACCGTAGTCAAACGGGAATCCGGTGCATGGGGGATCTCAGTTGAAGCCGGGCTGGCACTGTTGGCTGTTTCGGTTGGGAAGCGTGACCCGAAAAAGTAATTACCGGGCAAAGATCCAAGAAGCCAGTATTGGGTTTGCAATCATGGTCGCCCTAATTCCGGTTGCCAATCGGGAAACAAAAGCTTCTTCAGAACTGTCATCGGTTAACCCCATTAAATAAGTAACAGCATGGCAAATTTCATGCAGGAGACAATCACGCATCGAGTCATTACCTTGATCTTGGTTCAGATAAATAATTTGCCGGGTTGTTTCGCATCGCCCCAATTCTTCATCAGATATATCCGGGCTTAGAACGATCTTGAAAACAAAACCGCAAATCTCAACCGTTCTTACCGGGGGCATATTCATTTGAGTCGGTAACAGTAAGAGTTGCCAATTTTGAACCGCTCCGCTTTGCCTTGCCGGTAAACCCGATAAAGAAACTCGGATGCGGTTTTCTGTTTTACATTGTGCGCCTCCGCATATTCCCTTGCGGTGATTGTTCCTGGTGGTCGCGTTACATTTTTGGGCGCACCAATAATCTCGGCAAAAGCGTCTGCAATTTTTGTTATTTCATCTGGTGCTTCTTCGGATCTAGCCATATGCCCTCCTTTGTTCTCTTTACAAACCAAACAATCCAATCACCGTTCCGGTCATTAGTTACCCCATAGCCAAAGCCAACAGCATGAGACAACCGCCGCCGATGGGTTCGGTTATAATCTTGCGCAATGAGGCAACCGCACCCTATCACATAACTTTCATTTCTTCCAAGGTCATCATTTACATGGGTATCGAATCTGTGAACGTGTCCGGTGATCGTTGACCCCCAATGTTGGCAAGCTGTTTTTGCAGGGCTGATTGTGGCGGCGTAACCGTGACCAACCAACCTCCCGGGGGCTATCTCATACCATCCCCGCTCAACATCATAATCCCGTGTTGCGCACCCAATCACCGCCACGTTCTTTTCTATCTCTTTGCGCAACATTCTAGCATAATCGAATTCAAGACCCTCACGCTCGCTCTCAGCCATGTTAAACAGCCGATAATCGTGATTGCCCCAAGTGATAGCTTCAAGATTGGAAACCGGGCTGGCTTCCTGAAGCTTTCGCAGATAGGTCAAGCCCTTGTGAATATCCTCAGAGAGTGAATGGCTACGCTCCTCGGCTGACGCTCCCCGGCGAATGCTGGAAAGATCGAAGACATCACCCAAATGGAAAATTCGCTTTGGTTTGTGATCTTTGATCCAGTTGATTATGAACTTTTCATAATCGGCATCAATCAATTCGCCATGCGTGTCAGTTGTCACTAAAAAAGATTTCCACGCCATCACCCCTCCTTGCTTAATTCTTTTTGCCAAGCCCGTTCTAATGATTCTCCATGCTTTGCCAGTTGAATCTGATGATCATTCAATTGACGACTGTGAGCATCTTGAACCTCTGAAAGCTTTTCAATGGTCTTTTCCATCCCCTTTTGCCTTTCCTTGATCCGTGCCAGACCTTCGTAATTAGAAAGGGCGATATCATATAACCGGGGTTGGTTTTTGTCGGTATGGTTTACCGCCTTATTTGCTTCTCCGGCTTCTTTCTTTGCGCGAAATGCAAAATAAGCACCAACCGAAGAAAGAAAGGCAAAGACTATTTGAAATATCATTTCACCTTCCATGCGTTTGCCTCCTATCCCAATTTGCTCTTTTTCCTCTTATGTCAATATGCACAAAATTATCATAAAGACCAATCCCGCCTTCAAAGGTTCCCTTGTCACGCTCCCGAATTGCACAACGCCACAAGTAAAGCGGTGACCTTCTAGGTGAAGAAATATCGGCGGCTTGCCCTAGTTTGTGCTGACTTAGTGGTGCGCCACCAATTGCGGCATTATATCTTTCATTTCTGAAAACTGATTGCAACTGAATTGGCGCATCAATCTCTTTTCTTAACTTGTCCAAAACGCGGGCAAGTTGGTAAATTTTAGCCCACAAAATCCGAGGAGGATGACTGTTTAAGGCATAACCTGGAGAACGAGTATCAAAATGACCCGCCCCCATTGTAAGAAATTCCCGTGCCGTGAAGTGTTCAAGCTTGAGCCTTTGAAAACCTTGCGTGAAGGTTTCAGCATTTGCGGCGATGGCTTCAGGTGATCCGGGCTTATTCCTTTTGAAAAATCTGGTAATCCATTTGAACATTTAAGGGGAGAATCCAATAATTGCAGAGGTAAGGGCGAGCAATAGCCCAAAGATTACACAAGCCAACACGAAGCCAAATGCGTAAACAACGGCAAACGTAAGGCAAAGCGCAAACTTCATTATTCGCCGTCCTTGGGATTGAGCCAAACACCAGCACCGACCCTGCGACCAAGTAAATCAACCTCAACACCTAGAACGGAACGACCACCAACGATTGCGGAAACATTTCCGGCAACCGGGGTTTCAGGATCAGAGTTAAAAGCGCAACTTTGCGCCCCAAGGGTGATTGCCAATAATGCTAATAATTTAAGATGCTTCATTTTGATAAACGGTTTGCGTTTAGTTTGGAAAAAATAACCTCAACCAGCATTAATGCACCTGCGATAATCACCGCAACAGTGGCATCAATCTGGTCATTTGTTACGGCTAAAACAGGAGCGATTGCCAACCCCAGTTTTAATAATTGTCTTTTGCCCCAGCCTTCTATGAGACTTGTTATACCTTTTTGAATTAATGCTTTCATAATTTTCGGTTCTCTTGGTTGGTGGTTTCTGAATCCCCTGCGATGAATAAAGCTTTTCATTATAATCCTTGCGCAATAAACAAACTGCAAGCCACAAGGTATAGCCAAGGGCTTTGCAGGGTAAAACTTGCTGTGAGAAAAAATGAAATCATGGATCGCTTGGATGTTGCCAGTCTTGCGGTAGTTCAGAAACTAGTTGTCCTTTTTCTCCTTCTGTTAACAAGTCGGCGTTTTGTCCAATCTCTAAAGCGGCGCGATTGTCGCCGCCTTCCTCTTGAGTCATTGCCCAAGGATAGCGAGTGATTCCGTTACCGGTGTGGTATGGGAGTCCTTTATCTTTGCCCGCTTTGTCGTTTCGCGTGGAAGCTTTTGCTGAATTGGTGAAAATCAAAAATGGCATATTAATAAATTCCAAAATATTTATTTGTGTCGCCTTCAATGTTTGATCGGTTGGCTGACATATCCGCGCCCCAATGAATAAACTCCTGAATATCACCATCCCACGAGTTTCCGCCGTTGTATCTCGCTCCAACACAAAGACCGTCAATGCCTCCGCTTCCGGGGTCGAGGCTAGTTTCATTTGTTCCGTTAATGGCAAGCTCGGAGCTTGAGCCATTGAATAAGCCGAACCACAAGTTTTGATTTGCATCCGCAGAACTTGTGCCGGCAAATGCGGTGGAATACATGGTGCGGACTGATGAATTATGAATGAACAAAAGGCGGTTGTTGTTGTCGTCAGAATCAAACATATAGTCAGAGCTTGTATGGCTGTCTGAATTTGCCACTGCCAAAAATGTTCGCGGTTGAGATTGAACAGTTGCGTCGTCCCATTCTAGTCGGTCACTGTAAAAATCTAATGCAACCTTGCCGTTTTCTGTAATGATAACTGCATTATGCACTAACAACGGCTGCCTTGTAATTGATGTTTGCACAATGTCACGGCCATTACCGCTTTGATCCTTCCATGCGGAAACTCGTGCAGAAGCTACTGCGCCAAGCGAATCTTGGTCTGTATAACCACTTGCAGCCATAAACTCACCAAGGTTGCTTGCGTATGATGATGATGAAAAATTAGCAACAGACGAATCAAAACTAATTTCACCAAGGTCATCAAAATAAAGATCCGCCTCTACCTCATCAACCGTTCTTCGTATCCTAAAGCCAAACCCACTATATCTGTTGAATCGGCGAACAGAATAAGCCGCAAAACAATCATCCCCAAAGTGGTCGAGATTATCGCCAATCGAACTGGCCGTAACTCCGGCGGGTATAAACATTAGGCAATCAAGTCTCCAATTAAATCAAACTCGGGGGTATCCCCACCTGTTACACAAATCAGAGTAGCGGCTGAATATTGACTTGCTAACTTCCTCTTTGTGCCGACTGAGTTAATAGTCACATCAGAATCCACTGGGGAAATTGTAACGCCACCAGCACCCTTGCGGAATAATGTCACGGTGTCACCCGCAACAAAGACCGATTTTGGAACTGTCACCATAACAGTTGAGGCATTATTTAATCGGACTGTTTTGGTCGCGTCTCCAATAACCAAGGTGTAGGTCGTATCAGTTACATCGTTTTTAATTGTTCGCAGTTGCTCAAACCTCAAAGCGTCACCATTGGCAGTTCCTTCTGCAAGCCCTGTTATCTTGCTTGATCCCATGGCAATCGCGCCCGACATCGTGCCGCCAGTCTTTGGCAAAGCGGCGGTGGCTGTTGTGTTCACCGAGTCTAGTTGACCTTTGGTAACAGCGTCTTGGGTGCTAGAACCATCCGACACATTGCTCAACGTGTTATAACTGGCATCAAGTCCTCCCGAGCCTAGTGTCAAGGCACCAGTCATTGTGCCGCCTGACTTCATCAAAGCACCAGCCGCTGAGACGTTAGTTGCATCGGTTACGTCTGCCCCGGATTCGATTGCGTCCAGCTTTGTCTTGTCTCCGTTTGCGAATGCGCCTTCAGATGGTTGAGCTTGCTTGGCATCTAGTTGCGTTTGAATAGCTGAAGTGACTCCATCCAAATATCCAAGCTCCGTTGATGTAACCGCAGACACCTCAATTTTCCCTGAAGCATTAGAAGCCAAAGCCCTAGATGCAGTCAGATTCTCGGTGTCAATGGTTGTTGCCGCTCCTGTAATCGTTGCTTGGGCACCAAGATTTGTTCTTGCCGTCGATGCGTTTGCCAAGTCGCTGAGATTGTTTGCCGCTAATAACTGCCCAGTTCCGGTTTCTGTAATCTCGTCCCAGTTTGCCGCGCCAGCTCCGTTTGCCATTAACAAGAACGCACTTGGCGTCGATGTATTTATCCACAAAGTTCCAACTCCATAGCCATCGTTCGTGTCATCATTGACGGTCGGATTGCTCCCGCTCGTAACAATCTGCGGAAAGATTGCGTGAATGGAAGACCCGTTTAAGTCGTTTGGATCAACTGCCGGAAATGCTCTAAGCGTTCCGCGATACAACGCACTGGAAGAATTCTTCACCGTTAGAGTCAAATCCCCTGGATCTTCTTTTGATAAATGAGCAAGAAGTCCAGCCCCGTTCAATGCAAGCGATGCAGTTAATCCCCCAAAGCTTCCACTTGTGACAGTTGACCACGCACTTTCAGCAATCGAAGCGACTGGCTTTTCTGCCAAATTAATTAACCATAAAGCTCGCTCAGAACTTGAGCCAGTCTTGACCACTGTTACTTCCCCAATTGCCGGCGGTGTTGCTCCGTCACAATCAAAAGAAGGATTGGTCCCTGGGGCTCCGTTGTTTTGCAATCGCACATAAAAAGACAGTTCCGAATCATCATCGCCCGCTCTCCAAACATCGCAACCCCCTGCCGTCTCCATTGCGTCCAGTCGATTCAATGCGGAAGAAAGTGTTTCTGCCGTTAATGTTTCAATTGAAAGCTCCCCGCTTGTATCCGCTCCATAAGTAACTGTTATTTTGCCGCCTGTTGGTTTAGCTCTTGGAACACCAATGTCCAAACTCACGTTTCCAGTCAATATGGTGTTGGCTGTTACGGCTCTAGTTTGAGGATTCACGTTAACGCTAAACACGTCCACCGATTCAGTTGCACCAGCTTCAGCGTTGAAGAATTCGTCCAGTGAGGCAATGCGTCTTGCCGTGAAATCCTCGTAAAGGACTCCAGTTCTGTCGTCAATTATAAGCCGTCTTGCCATGTTTATCCTTGGGAAATCAATTTAATATTGTAAGCCTTTGCCGCTGTTGCACTCCATGTTGTGAAATTAATCCGAGCATGTTGAGCAAACAAATCCGTCCCGCTAATAATCTGATCCTGTGCACCTGAACCGTTCAAATCAGCTATTGTTGAAACAGCGTCCCTCCAGTTTGTGTTGTCATTACTCATTTGGATTTTAGGTGCAACACTCGCCCCGGGGGATTGGCATCTTATATCGACAACAAAACGTCCACGGACTGTCATTGAATCACTTGCACCAGTTAGTAATCCGCTGGCGTTTGTCGTTGTCAAATCTTCGCTATCTAGATTTACTCCACTTGTGCTTGAAGTGCTTGCGGAACTTGAAGCAACTGCAATTTGCACAAGCTCGGTTCCATCAATGCCTCCTCTGATTGGTGATATATGAAAGTCGGACGCATCACTCGCAGTTGTGACCCAAGCCAATTGTCGTTTACAATTAATCCTATCAGTGAAGGTCAGGGTTCCCGTTGAAGAACTTGCGGAAATCTGAGTGTGAGCGGCTGAACTGTTCCAATCAGTGTTGTCTGTCGGACTCGTTGTTCCTGTTTGTGCGTCATTAATAGCGGATGCCAAGTTGTCGGCAGTTGCCGCTGTTGATGCCCCTATTTTAACTTGCCCTGGAGAGGAAACGCTGGTCTTAAAAGTATAGACAGTGGTGAATCCTGTGAGTCCAATTGTGAATGTTTCCCCGTCTGCCGGGTTTGTTGTTATCTTGCAACTCCCAGTTGCCGCTGTTCCGTCATTGCTAAATATCGAGCCAATGCCATTTAACGCCGCACTCCATTTTGCCAGATAAAGATGGGACCAAGCAGTTGTGGAAAGTTGCTCAACTTTGCCCTCACCAGACCCAGGGTTCAATTGCACATAATCAGCGGTGGAATCAGATGTTTTCCGACCATACAAATTGATTGTCCCATCATCATTCGTTGCAGTGCTTCGACAGTAAATAAACTGTCCAGCAGTGTGTGAATTGGTGAAGAAAGTGTCCCCTGTGAATTTTGTGGTGTGGACTGGCATCTTGCTAATATTTTAAACGATGTTAATAGGCGCGATAGATCAATCCGGCAAATATACGAGGACTGGAATCTTCATGTCTAGCTTGTTCAATGCGTGCAAAGCGGAGAGTCTATGTTTCCCGTCACGCAATATTGGCACATATCCGCTCCTTAAAAACATTTTGGCTGGATGATTTTTTTGCCATCCGTTTTCCATTAAAGAATCTTCCAAGCTCTTGTTCTTTGTTATCCCTTTTGGCTTGTTTGCAAGTTCCCAAATAATTCTTGCGGGTATTTTAGGGCATGAAATCTGCTTTTCCATATTGTCGAATTATGCACCAACCTCAGGTTGAACCCCTGGACGATGAACGTCTGCCGCGGCGACAATTGTGGGAGGTTCAGAATCTTGCACATCGGTATATGGCGAAAGCAATATTCCCTCCCGTTGCGCCCATATTGGCCCTTCCAAAAACCACCGAAATCCATTGTGAAAATTTGTTGGATTTGATTCCCATCCCTCAATTAATCCCATGCTGTTTAAATAGATGTATCCAGCTGGGATGTAAGTTGTCGTTTCCGTTTCTGTTGGAGGAGCTTCATCAGTTTGCACAACAAACTCGGATGCGGAATAGATGTATTTTCTCTGAGTAATTGGAACAAGTATTCCGCTTTCCTCAGGATACCCGGTGATTGTTTTTGGGTTGCCATCTGCTACCATGTTCCCAGCTGTTCCGCCCGCGTTGCTTTCGGATAGATTGTGTGAATGTGAATCGTAAGAACCCTCTCCACTTCCACCTGAGGCCGTGTCGGTTTGTCCTTCAACGTGCAACCGATGATGAGCTTTGAAAGCATATTCCGAGGTGTCCCATGTCGCGCCGCCACCCCTATAGTTCATTACTGACCAAGTAACTTTTAAATAGATATAATTACCGCTTAAATTGGTAAGCTCCAAAGTTGGAGGAGTGTCGCTTGATAAATACGTCCCAGACATTTGCGGTTCATATGCCCATTGGTTAATTGTCGGATTTGCTTGGTGATTTATTCCTGAAGCATCAGAGCCAAAATGGGGTGCATAAACATATCCAGTCTTTATTGCCAATTTTGTTTTTGATGAATGACCATGAGCCGCAAATCCTTGTGGACTGTTTGCATCTCTATCGTAGGGATTTGCAATGCCGGTTAATGGCGTTTGATCCCCATAAAAAATTGTTGGATGGAATTGCGGAAGTCGTTCGTAGTCTTTTGGCTGAAATCGTTTTCCTTCCGGCGTTTCAATGATCCCTGGTCCCGGCAACAATCGCTCCCTTTTCATCCAGTCGTGTAACTCTTGGAGCTGGCGTTCGTGAATCTTCCAGCCTCCTTCAGGGCGTTCTGGCGTTTTTTCTCCAGGCATTGTTTACAAATTAGATTGAAGAAATGTTTCCCAGGTTTCGGTTACGGTAAAGACATTGCCAACTTCCGTATAGCTAAACGAGCCGTCCGGTATCGTTTCCACATATTCTTTATTTAAAACCAACAAATTGGCTTTTGGTCCTTCTCCGCTATCTTTTTTTAATGGCTTTGGGATTGGTAAAAATCCTTTTGCAGTTATTCCGCCAATTAAATTCTGTGAGGTCGGTCTTGTGTTTGAAGTATACCGAACGGTAACTTGCCCGCCGATATATGAATACCAAGTTGGCATTTCTTTTTCATTGTTTGGAAATTTGTCGATTCTGAACGACAACCAATTCCCAGTGAAAGAATATTCCGGCAAAGTTGTTTCTTGATCTTGATTCGGTTCCCCTTCCGGGCTTTGTTGCTCTATTCCTTCAAATCTTAAAATGGCTGTGGAATAACCATACTCATCCTCTTTAACGCTCGGAGCCTTTACCAATACGCAGTGTTTAAAATCGGTAATTGGGCACTCTTCACCTTTTGGCCAATCTTTAAGAAACCTTCCAGTGGTGTGAGTTGGTCCACGATATTTTAATTCCACATGGTCAAGTCCCTCTCTTGAAGAACCAAAAGAAGTGCCACGTTGTTGCTTCCAATCCTGACTGCCTTTAAATGTTGGAGTTGGCATAATGATTAACGGTCTTGCGTGTTGTCGATGAGTTCACCAAGCTTTGAATTAAATTCCTTGACGGATGTTAACATGCTTTCCATCGTCCCTGTTTGTTTTTCCAATTGAAGTTGTTCCGGTGTTTTTCCTACAAAAGTCGCACCAAGTCCGGCAGTTTGCACAAACTGAGAAAAGCGTCCAGAAAGTGTTTCTTGCTCTTCTTCTTTTCTTCCTTCAACCCGCATAATTTCCCTTTTCTTTTTTTGCTTTTCTTTAAAGTCTTCGATTGTTTCTGCAAAAGGATTTTCATTATTTGGAGAGGCAAACGCTTTTAAAATTCTTTTTTGCCCAAATTCATCTTCCATTTTTTGAAGTTGAATTGATTTATTTAAATGCAAATCAAAACCCAGTTGCTGGTTCGATTTTTTTATGGAGGATACTAATTTTTCCCGTTCCGCTTTTTCTTTGTCGTGTCCCGACCAGTCTCCAATCCTTTGCCGTTTTCCTCTAAAAGCCACACCAATATCAATGTCTTTAGCTGATAAATGTGGCATATCCACGCCTGGCAAAAAATTTAAAAGCTGTTTGAATCCTTCCTGCACCTTTAAAATTTCTCCAGAAACTTTTGCAGAAAATCTTTCCCATACGGTATGTCCACCAACTAACAAATTAGCTCCAAAAGCCGCACTGGTATTTTTAATTTCCGTCAATCTGTCGTTGGCTTCTTCTAAGGATTTAACAGTTGCATTGGTCGCAACAGTCGCGGAATTCATCATTGTTTGAATCCCAGTTGAGCCAGCTTGGAATAATGGTATTAAGTTTCTGACTTCCGTGTCCAATATCTTCATTAAAGAAGCCACTCCCTCAACTCCACCACCTGTTGCTTTGAACGCATCAGCAACGGCAAAGAACTGTTCCTTTAATCCCATTTGGCTTAACTCAAAAGCATTTAATCCTAATTCCTTAAAAGCTTTTGCCGCCGCAGTCGTTGGGTTTTGCAATGCTTCTCCAATTCTTTTCTGTAATCGCGTAAGGATCGCTTGCAAGGTTTCGAAATTCGTGCCGCTTAGTTCTGCCGCATGAGCTAGCCTTTGCACTTCTTCCGCACTTATTCCGACACGTTTTGCAACTTTGCCAATCCTGTCGAATTTCTCAATTATTCCACCGACGACCATCGCGCCTCCCATCGCCGCAAATGCTCCCTTGAGCTTGCTTGCCATTGCACCCATTTGAGTGCCGGACTTCATAACGCGACCAGCTGCCCTCTGGAAATGTTTGTCGTCTCCAGTAAAAGTGGTGTGGAGCTTGGATGTTTTTGTCGCCATTGTTACTTATATTTTTTGGAGCTGAATTTGTTGTCCTCTTTCTGCATCTTTTTCCTAACGTATTCCATCTCCAACTGGATTACTTTATTCATTGCCCTTGCCATTGGTCTGTATTTTGAACCAGTCATATTCTCAATTGCACCAGACCCAGGGACATTGTTGAACGCTTCAGCTTTCAACGCTTGCAAGGATGATTTTTTGCCCCATGATTTTAAAGCTGGAGAACCTGGGGCTGGAGTCTTTTTCTGCGTTCTTAACTTTGCACCAAGTTGCGCCGCAGGTTTTAAAAAGCCAGCCGCCAATACTCCAATACTGCGCCGCTTGCTGTTGTAAATCTTCAAGGCTTCCTCATAGTTGCCCTCTCCTTTATGGACTCCGCGATGTTTAACCCATCCATGTGCTGTTCTTCTGTACCCAGTCGCAAGAGCATGGAACAATGTTACATCCTCGCGCCTTTTGATTCTTCGCCGACGTTTTGTTGTGCTTCTTGTTGGAATGGGTTCAGGTCTTTTTGGTCTATTTCTGTCGGCAAGTGCTTTTGTTTTTCTTGCTCTCGGCGTGTATTTAACAGCCCACAAACAAGCTTGGGCACCAAAGTGATTAATGATCTCCCTATGGGTCATTTTTCTTTTCACTTTTGCATAACGAGAAAAAGCGTTCCTCCACTCTTTGACGTTGCTGGACTTTAAATTAGCCATTTAAGGAATATAAATCTTGGACGCTGTTTCGATAGATTAAGAAAAGAAGCCGGCAATTTCTTCAAACGATTCCCCTGGGTTTGTTGCCAATAATTGCTGAAACTTTACGCCCTGCCTGGCGCAATCTATAGCTTGCAGTTGTAAGCCTTGAGAATATGGCAAGCAATTCAAATACCAATCCACGGAATGTCCCGGCAAAACGCGAGACAATGCGGCAACATACATCGCCGCCTGACTTACTTTCCCGGCGAGCTTTCCTCCAACTCTTCTGTTTGTTCTTTATCGTTTTCCACTTCATTCGTTGAGCCTTCAATATGATCCCACATTTTTGAACAAAATTCTCCGACCTCTTGAATCTCTACCGAATCCGGTGTGAAGATAAAATCCTCCGATCTGTTTTCGAACTTCTGAAAAACAATCTCCGAATCGATCCGCCATTCTCTTCTTATTGTTTTCAATCCGTCTGCATCAAATGAAGACAGCCAAAACATCATCAAAGACTGTTCCTCCAATGATATTTTGCCAGCTTCCTTAATCATTGCCAATAATGCGTAGCGATGATTGAAGGAAAAGAAATGCGGGCGCCCGTTGAATACATAATCCCCGGAGTCCAAAAATGCTTCTTCTGTAAGTTCTTCCAGTTCGTCTTTTGTCATCGTTTTTTTACTCAGTTAATCCCCACCTTTTTGCTGTTTCTTTTGATTTTCTAGGCAAGAGAAATTTCTTTTTTCCTTTCTTCAAAAAGACCCACGGCTCAACTTGTCGCCACCATTTTCTAATCACTGAACGATTGCCCATTGCCGCTCGATGATGCGACATAATAGCCAGTGGCAACTGGTCTTTTATCTTAGCCCGTAAAGACTCGTCCTCAATCTTCTCAATTAAAGCGTCCAGCGTTTCATTTGCGTCCTTGCTGTTATATCCTGCCGCAAGTTTGTCCGCTGTTACAGGAGATCCTTCAGAGTCCAAAAACGTGTCGGACTTTGTTTGCAAATGATATAAGACTTTCCCCGGTCTGCCTTTGCGGTGCGGATTCTCTTTTGTGTAAGTATTAGAGACTGGTCCGTCCTTTAACGGTGCGACTCCACAAGCCATAAGGGAAGCCGCTAAATCAGTGCTATCGGTCATCCATTGACCGTTACGCAAACCGGAGAGTTCCTCGTAGTTGTTCATTACTCAAGCTGGCGCAACTTTTACCTCTGTCGCGCAAGAGGTTGGGTTTTTGTTTATGCTATGTCAGGGTGTGAAATTGCGGAAATACTCATTGTCCTGAATCCATCGCGTGATTCGCTAAAGCTTACCGACTCAGCATAAAAACCGCCAGTTGATTCGACTCCAGCAAATGCGGAATCTTCTGTTGAATCCGAGCCAATTGGGTCGGTGAGTTTTGCATTGTTCGCATTGGCAAAAGTAATGGCCGTTCCATATTGAGCAAGACACAAGCCGGCGTTCTCGTTGCTAACTTCTCCAGAAACTGTAATTGTGATGGACGGATTGTAGTTATGGCAGAAGCCATCGGCACTTCCGTTCTTGTCAAAAGAATACGTTTTCGGATCGCTTATCGAATGTTCAACGGAATCCACTTTAATTCCAGATTCCACAGAGCCGACCCCCTTGCGGAGTCCATCGGCGGCGTCAATGTATTGCGGTGTTGGCATGGTGCTAAAATAGTTTGATATTATAAATGTAATTGCTTTTTTGTTTGTCGATAGATCAAGGGGCAGAAAGTCCAAGCGATGCAGTAAAGCGGAAATATCTTAGTCGTTCCGCGTCTCCAGCATAATCATGGGATTGGTCATAGAACACACTTCCGTCCATGCACTTTAAACGACCAGAAGAAAGCTGGGTTTCTATATCAGACCCTCCATCGCCTAGTGCTGTTTCTATCTCCTTCATTATGGTGTCCGTGTCGTCGTCGGATAAATCTCTAGGATCAAACTCAACTTCCACAGCACATATCCACCAACCTGTTCCCGGTATGTCTTCTCCGTCTCTTTCGATTGTTACAATTACCACGGGTGCTTCTTGATCCAGCCCCTCGTCGTCGATTGTGTGACCAGTTAAAATATTGGCATCCGGCACCAAAGATACTTGTGCCTCCAATAAAGCTTTTACGCGATTTTCCGCAAAGCTTTCAAGAGTTGATGGGCTGGCAATCTCCATTAGTAACTTCGCAGGGCTATTCTTAAAGTGAAAGCTTCCTCTTCAACTCCCTCCTCATCAACAACGCAATTCCACCCATCAAGTTTTGCTCTGCTTCCGGGCGCGGGAATTGTTTTCAAGTCGCTTTTGAGAACTCCAACCAATGCTCTTCTTGTGCCTCTTTGTCGCCCTCTTCTTGCGTCCCCTTCAGTCGTAGGCGGTGCAATCAATAAGGCTGAAATTGTCTTCCCGTCCAATATCAACTTAGCATCCCCGTTCCTTTTTGCGAAGTTGAATTGCCCTTCAACTGCTTTTTGGAAAGTTGATAACATGGAAAGGAAGAGTGGTTGAGGATTTAGCGTTCAGCCTCGACCACGGGTTTCGCTTTCGCGGATTTTTTCTTTGCGACTTTCTTTTTGGGAGCTTCACTCAATTCCGCATCCCCGTATCCAATTAAAATATTTGCCGCCTGTTGCGTTACTTCGTAAACATTGCCAGTCCGAAGAATTTTTCCATCCCTGGAAACGCTTTTAATCATTTTTATATGTGCCATTTCTTTTGTGGTTTTGTTTCTGAAGTCGTCGCTTGTTAACATTAAAAAATGCCGGGGGAGATTTTAGCCTCCCCCGGTCATTGTGATTAGGTGCGATTAAGATCCGTTGTCGGAGGTTGCAAACGCTTTCGGCTGACGGACATCTCCGTCACACATTACGTTGGCAACGAAGGTCACAAGACGATTCTTGGCTCCGCTGAATGGATCATAAACGATTTCCACACCGTCCCAAATACCAAGGAGGTATTCGCTCAAGTCGCCAAAGATAGTTCTTTCGGCTTGAATGTTGGAAGTGCTGTAAGCGTTATATCCAAGGATCGTATTGTTAGCCATGTCCCACTGATAACCACTGACGGCACTTGTGAGAAGTGTCTGCTTCATGTTTGAGGCAATCACGGCTCCGGTAATCCATGAACAATTATCCCGAAGGGCGTTGTTGTCGTCCAAGGATTCCAAGAAGTCGTGCAACTCAGCAGTGGTCGGCTTTCCGCCACTGTTGTCGGCAATAGCAATAACTGGCACATCATTTGCATTAATGATTCCCTGTGGCTCGTTTGAGCCATCTCCAAGTCCTTGAATCACGGCTTTATCAAGCCCGACTGCAATCGCTTGGTTCAGATCATCACGAATCAATGCGTCGACGTCAGGAGTTCCCTGGGCAAGTAACTGCTTGGAAACATCGGTATAACAACCAAGGTGGCGTGGTGTCATTGTAACGCTTGCAAACTGTGGCTCACTGTTGGCAGATGCTTCGACCTCAGTCTTGAAGCTTGCGGCCGCGGCACTTGATTTGCGAGGAATTGAAACGTCCCCTTTCAGTCCGTTAAGGACGCGGACTCCAGCTTGCAATGTGACCATGTTTGGCCTCAATGCGTCGATGAAATCGCCTCCACGAAGATCGGTTCCAACAAGCTCGTCTCCGTCTGTTGCTGTTCCCGCGACTAGGTCACGCTTAGAAGCGACAAAGAAGCCGTTGGTTTCACGCCCGGAGCGTTGAGCAATTGCATCGGATACCTCGCCCTCAAGACCACCAACGCTTTTGCCAGCAACGAGTGAACGCATGGCTTCAGTCAGTGAATAGGACTTGGATTCCTTCTTTGAAAGACCGAGAGGCTCAGGGCTTGTGCCCAAGCTTGCGTTCTTTTCTTTTAACTTTTTAATGGCGGCACGCTGGACATCTTCGACAGATTCACCGTTGCGAAGGCGAGCAAGTGCCCACTCCGCATCCTCGACCTCTTGCCCAATGGCAAGAATCGCGTCGGCTCTTTTGTCGAACTCTTCGGCTCCAGCTTTAACAGCCTTTGCCTTGATTTCTTCAGCGTCCACCTCATTGATTGGATTTTCCATGATTAAATGAGTTTTTGGATTTATGTTTTTGGTTTCTTGCTTCCCGCTCTCTTCTTGTGATTCGGCCGGCTCCGTGTCATTGTCGCCATCCTGTTCAGCAGTCACGCCGTCGAGGTTGCTTTCTTCTCTTTTGAGTTTGGAAATCTTTTGCCGAGCATCGTTAAGGCTCGCATATCCACGGATTTGGGCTTCATCATCTGCCCCGAGTGGGACCAAGCTTGCTTCGCTTGCCATCCACTTTGTGCGGATGTTCACTGGACCAGTATATTCTGTTCCGTTTATTTCTCTTTTTTCGCCTTCCGGGATGTAAACGGTTTCTCCATCGCTGTATGAGTAACCAACGGACATCTCGTTAATATGCCCCTCCGCCACTTTCGTTGCAATTTTTTCTTCCGTTTCTGAAATTCTTATATTGCCTTCCGCAAAGTTGTAAGGAACGTCACGTTCGCCGGCGTTTCGGATCGTTATTTGATCAAAGCTTCCCAAGACATTACGGACGCTGGACGTGTTGTGCGTGTCCAGTAATTTAATGGACTTTCCTCGGGTCTTCATGCCCGACATAAGCAAAACTTCCGGGACATATTCGCCGCGTGAATAGTCGAACATTGCCACCGGCTGTTCTGAAGTTAGTATGCCACGAGAAGTTTGGTTTTCCTCTCGTTCAATGGTAAAAGTTCTATAGCCTTTTTGGTCCATATTTTATCAATAACACGTTTTTATTCCTTCGCTAGATCGGGCTTCAAAACATCTGGCAGACTTGCTTCCAAATCGCCTCCGTTTTCGTTAACAATCTTCCGAGCTTCTTCTGCTGTAATCACTGTTCCGACTGCCAAGTAAATTTGTTGCAAGGTTCGCGCCAAAGAGTCGCTCCTTTCACTGCTTGAAATAACTCCAGGGACTGGCAATCCAGCTTTCTTAAACGCTTCAACATCCCGCGACCTTTCTTCCAGAATTGTTTCGAGCGAAATGCCCAAACGCTCTTTCACGGCGCGACTTAAAGAAGTGGCTCCAATTGCGAGTTCTTTTTCCAATCCTGCCACATCTTTCAGCGGATCGACCCATGCTTGTCCTTTTCCGATGAATGTCGCTTTGGCGAAGTTTTTGAAATTGCTAGTTGGAAGAGAAATTGCCCCAGTGTTCAAACAAGTTCCAAGCCAGCTTCTAAAAATTACTTCTTCCTCGTTTTCAATGTTCCATTGTCTAAAGGTGTCGGTCAATGCGCGAATGTTCAACTTCGACTCCCTCAAGCTTGAATAACTTACCCCGCTAAAATCTTGAGCAAGTGTCGGATAGGAACTATGCAATCCGCTTGCCACACCTTTCAGAACTGCCGCACGAAAGCCATCAAAGTTGGCGTTTGGATGCGTTGGATTTAAAAGGGTAGCACGTTCCCCAGGTTCAAGCTCAAACTTGCCGCCGGGAGTTAATTCTTGGTCCGCGTATTCGTCACCCTCATATGGTGCTGATGCGTCCCGCTCAATCGCGACAGTGGAACAAGCAGAGATCCGCGCACTAATTAACTCGGCTTCTTGGAACTTCTCCAAGTGTCTGAGTGCTTCAATGCATGAAGTCATTAATGGCTGACCATGCGACGACTCTGGGCGGTTTCTGTAAAATCTGTGGATTATGTCTTTTGCATCCACACGGGTTCGCTTTTGCCCAGATGTTGTACCGTAAGTGTCGCCGGGGTGTTCGCCAAGCAAGTGATAAGCCACTGGTCGGTTGTAACGATCAAGCTCCTTGCCCATCACAACCCTATTCCCTTGCTTTGTGGCGCGAACATTGTAATCCACATCCAGTCGATCAATCTCCAACAAGTGCAATGTGAACGGCCAATCACCTTTGTCCCAGCCGCGCACTTTCTGAATCAATATTCCGCCGTCCCTTGCACAAGCCCGTTCCGATAAAGATTTCAATTCCATATACGGCATATCCCCTGCCGCGGTGCAGTTGCGAGGCTTTTTCCAATCTTCCCAAGCTTCTTCGATTATCTCCCTAGCCGCAATATCTTCGCGTCCTTGTGCGTTTGTTGCCAAGCTTTGAAACGTAAATCCATTGCCGACGATGTTCGTTGTCCATTCAGTTAGAAACCGGGAGGCGTAACTGTTTGAGCGTTCAAGATCCCGCGTTTGGTTTCTTAATTGTTTAATGCCGCCGCGGAATTCGGAATGAGCGTTTGTCCATGGGGCACTCCAGCCGGCGTTCAGTTGTGAAGAAATAACCGAAGAATAGGCGCGAGCTTTTTCCTTAATCGGTTTTTTCAACTCCATTTTTTGGCTTTTTGGGTTGAAATAATATCGGCTCATTAATCCACTAGATATATTCTGCCACGCCGTGTTCTGTCTCCGCTGAATAGCCGATAAGCGTGTTTTCTTTCTCGATTCACTTTGGCTTGGTAGTTGTCAATTAGTTGTTCCAGTTCCATGCTTGCTATCTTGGTTACATCCTGTCCAAGAATGGAGATGGACTCTTGAACGTCCACGGCACGTTCTTCCATTGCCGCTTTGAGTAACCGGAGGCACTTCTCGTTGTGAGTCTCAACTGGGATCGCTTCAGGATTGGGCAAGACGACCGTTGTGCCAGTTGCCACCGTTTTCGTCGTCGCGTCTTTTGCAACCCGAATACCCCACAACCAACGCCCCGATTCCAATGCCGACGAGTCGCTGGGTGAGATTGTAAAAACAAAGTCCGTTCCAGATGCCACGCCTTCGATTCGGTAAGCACTCGCGCCCGGTCTTTGAAAGACGCAAGTGGCAACCCAGCTTTCTGCCGCCGAATAGTCTGCAAATGAACTGGTCCACGTCGAAGAGTCGCCCGCATAAAATGATTTTTTTGGTGCTGAATCTGCCACGCTTTCAAATGTAACGAAAAAACCAATTTTCGATAGTGTCAAACCTTTGCAACTTTTAAAAGTCGAATGTTCAAGCCCCGCCCGGTTCTTTGTTTGTCGATTAAGTTTCTAGAAGCCATTAGATCCAAAGCTCTTCTTGCCCCGGTTTCACTCAACAAAGCAACGGACGCAACCTCTCCAAGACTTGAATGGAATTCTGTCGTTTCACACTTTGCCGCTATCTCGCGGAGTGCTAAATAGCAAGCAAGCGTCCCAGGTTGGCTTTCGGGCCATCTTCTAATTAAGGTGGTGGCATCAATATCAAATCGGACTTTTTTCATAACTCGTCGGCTGGCAATTTGTTATTTCCTGAGATTCGACAACTCAAGGCTCGGTTTAGTTTATCCAAAAGTTCCTCCCTGTCCATCTCAACATTACAAAGGGCACCAATTGACACCATTGGAGTGTTGCTGTTCCAATACGTAATCAATTCCTTTAGTCCAGCAACTGTCATTGGATTCGAAAAGCCTCCAATTAATTGATTTCCATTTCCTTTAAATCGAAACGCCGTTGGATTAATTATTCCGCGTTCAGTAATATAGTCCAAACTTCTAGCCGTAACCCAGTCCTCACGAGCTTGCGACAAAATCGCCAAATGGATTCTCTGCCAAGGGGCAAGCTGGTCATCCAATTCGCTTTGTTTCATTGTTTACGAATTGAAGCCTCCAATGAATCCAGAGCCTCCTTGTCTTTTGCGGATTGTTCTTTTTCTCGCCGGCTGTTCTTTTCTTGTCGTCTTGCTTTTGTTTTTGTTCATGTTTTCGCGCACTCGATCAAACCGCGGGTTAACTGCAACCCTAGCCGCTAGGGCATAGACAAAACAATCCAACGGTTCGTTTCTTTTTCCTGTTGGGCATACATAGCGAGTAAAAGACTCTCCTCGGAATATTTCTTCTTTTCCAAATTCGCAAGTGAGTCCATCCAAGTATTGATGAGTGGCGGCACGATTTAAATGGACATAACCGGGAGGGACGCTTGTTGAGTCTTTTGCCGTCAAACTCAATCGGGCATATAATATATCCTTGGCTTGATTAACTCCAACCGGATAGATTCTTGCCTTGGGAGAATTTGCATACCGTAGCTTGCCCAAGATTGGAGCATTGACTGTTGGCGATCCTTGCACCGCAGAAACTCCCAGAAGTTGCTTTGAAAATGTCCAAGGTAAAACATGCTGATCCCAATGCCCTGCATCAACAAACACGCGGCTCCCTGGCTGAAATAAGGCAAGAGTTGCTCCGCTTGGGTGCGGGTATGAACAAGAACTAAGAAACTTCTCCAAGTCGTTCCAAGTTGCTGGATCATCTGGTGCGCCCTGGATCATCTTGTGTTCCAAAAGCCAGCTTTCTTTATTCTCACCCCAGCCCCAAACAGACGCTTCCAAATATCTTTTTTGCACATCAACACCAGCCGTGATAATCAACACTCCATCCGGTAACTCTTCGCGCGGATTGTATTCTTCGACACGATCAAGCAAAGCATTGGCATCCGGGGCTTCGACCACTTCCGGTTTATACGGTTCAGCGTCGAACGTGTTTGTTAGGACGTGTCTTGCTCTGTCGGGATTGTCCGCTTTTTCAATCTTCTCCTCCTGCGATGCAACCCAATGCAAATGGCAAGAATAACCCTTTTGGACTGGGTGTGGTGAAAGCATTCCATTGCCCCAAAACCCAGCTATCCCGTTAAATGGTCGCGTTGCAATCCATCGACCATTGACAATCATCTCCCTTCGTTGCTTGTCTGTAATGCCTTCTCCGCAATGTGGACAAATCAAAACGGCAAGTTTGGGATTGCCTTCAGGATATTGCAGATGCTCGCGGAGAATTACATATTCCGTGGAACAATGCGGGCAAGGTGTGTGCCACTTTCTGTAGTCGCTCGCTTGCAACAGTTGAGAAATCCGACTCCTGCCCTCCACTGACGGATAAGAAGCCGCTATCCGTATCGTGTCGCGATACTCAGAACCCCTTGTCCAGAAAATCTCAAGCTGGTCGCCTTCGTCTTTTTCGCTTGATTGCAAAGCGTCCACCTCGTCGGCAAACAACAAGTTGCCTTTTGCTCTTCGCATCTCGCCGGGTGCGTTGCCTCCAAATATGTTAATCAATCCACCTGGGAATAGTTTGTGGAGAATCGTGTTTGACGAATCGCGCCGCCCTCCTCGTTCAAGCCATCGCAAGCTTGGAGTCGGGGCAAAGAGTTCTTTCTCCAGTGTTTCTTTTGACCACTTTTCAGCCTGACTAGTCGTCGGATATAAAGCAAGTATTCTTCTCGGTGCTTCGTCGATTGCGTGGCCAATGATGTTCATGCAAACCTCCGTTTTGCCTAGACGAGAAGCCAGTTGGAATACTGTCATTTGGACAGAAGGGTCGAAAGGCGTTTCCATCATCTCCTTCTGATAGGGAGCAAACGCGAAACGATAACGCCGACCACCTTCCATTCTTCTTGTGTGTTCCGCCCAGACATGGGCTGGAGTTATCTCTTCATAGTTGAAAACCTTGGAGACTGTTGCCGAAGTGCCGTCGATGTATTTTTGGAAGCCTGTTGTCATTCGTCGAATCCTTCTGCCCATTTCTTGCCATGATCCCGTATTGCGTTGAATATGTCTTCCTTTGCCCGTTCGTTAAGATCCGAGCCTTTTATAATCTGAGCAATCCCCTCCAATAGATCGTTTTCCGCTTTCATCAATGCAGAAACTTCTGCCACCTCTCCTTCGATCTTTTCCGCTTGCAGTCGCTTTAGTCTTGTTTCCTCAATTGCCAAGTCCGTTCGTGCCGCCTCAAGACTGATCCTCTGGGCGTGTTGCTCATCGAGTGGGCGAAGTTGCAAGACTGCCTTCGGATCAATCTCTTTCCCTAGTCCCCATCTTGTTTGTCTCGTCTTGATTGAATGACGGTCGAAGCCGGTAAATTGAGCAATTGCAGTGCAGGTTGGCATTTTATAGTCCTTATAATATTTTAACGCAAGCTTGGCAACTTGTTTGCTTTTTTCGTCTATATCGTTCTAGGATTCGTTTTAACGTGGTTTGGATTTGTTGCTTGGTCGTATTCGATTTTCACAAACAAACAGCACCAGCATCATCCTCCGCTCTTGTAGTTGCATCATAGAAAGCCGTATAGCTACAAAAAGATGTCGTGCGAACC
>VTLG01016447.1_pt1 | contig 30243 bp, 16 predicted proteins | sample 4694571 | NCBI WGS metagenome assembly VTLG01 (sample SAMN12604809, study PRJNA352737) | marine metagenome | biome: ENVO:00000447; feature: ENVO:00000209|ENVO:00000569|ENVO:01000036; material: ENVO:00002151; isolation source: viral sequences binned using virsorter ...
TGATCTACACTTATAAATTCTTGAGTTCCACCAAGAGTTAGTGTAGTACTTGCATCACCAGAAGTAACACTAAGGTTTCCACCATTAAACTCAAATCTATCAAATGTAGTTGAACCATCACCTTTCTTCCATATAATAGATTTTCTAGTTGTACCAGGAATTACTATTCCACCACCATCTATATTGGTATCAGTTAATGGTTCGGAAACTGTAAGAGTAAATGCACCAGAATCAGCACCAGCGCCAGCACCAGTATCAATCTTTAATAGACCATCAGGTTGAAGATAGCGTATCATTATAACACCATCACCAGCAGCATGATTAGTTGCATTAGTTCCCTGAGCAGGACCACCTCTACCATAAGCTTTCCTTCCATTAGGCAAATCATTAACACCCATACCAGGAGAAGAATAGCCATCAAGACTAGGAAATGCTATAGCACCATAAGCACCAGCAAATTCCATACCAGAACCATCCATTTCTAACAAAACATCGCTTCCGGTCACTTCATTATTGATATCATGTGTTCCTTCTTTATAACCATGACCACCATCATTAATTGGAGCAAATCCACTTCCTTGCCATGTTGGTTGGGCACCACCTGCTACTCTTGCACCATCACCTGGCTTATACCAATTGTTTCCATTTGGATTACCCAAATAAGCTGCTATATCTCCTCCACCTGCACTACCAACTCCACTCATTGAAGTTGTTCCACCATTATAACTTGCATGTTCTGAGAAATCACCACCATAACCAATAGTTATATTATAAGTTCCAGCAGCTAAAGAAAGTCCTTTCCAATATTTAACATCTCCAGCATTACCATTACCATTATATGCCCAATTACTATCCTGTCTACCTCCACCTCCTCCAACCATCAATATATCAACAGTAAGATCAGTAGGTAATGTTATAGTTTGAACATTATTGTCGCTTGTATACTGGAAAGTATGAATAATATAGTCATTCCCACCAGCACTATAAGCTTGATATTCATCTGTATCAGAAGTTGCTTCTTGTGTTGAGGAAACAGTATAATATCCAGCATTAATATTAGCATTTCCATCATCAACATAAATAGAATCTCCAGCTTCCAAGACACTATCTGATTGTGCATCTTCACTAATAGTGATAACACCATCAGACATAGTTGCCGATATATCTGTAGTTATAGAATCTACTCCCACTACAACAGACTTATCCCTAACAGTAACTGTCTCTGAATTTAAAAGAGCATTTGATCCTTGTACATTTATGTTTCCACTTAAAGTTACGTTATTAAACGTAGCATCACTTGTTGATGTTAATCCAAAAATAGCACCATATTCTGCTTGCGTAATATGTTTCCATTCAGATGCATCATTATCCCAAACTAAAATGTCATCAACAGTTACACCTGCAGAATCAACATTCGGCATATTAGAGATACTTGCACCCGAAGCAACAGATGTCATCACACCACTACTATCAACAACTATCTGTTGGTCTTCACCAGGTAATGATGCGGGTAATGTGAATTCTATATCTCCTGATACTAAATCACTTCCCTTAAGAGTATAAGTGTTAGCACCAGCACCAACATCATCTTTAAAAACTGCCTTCGCAGATTCTGTAGTTGTGCTAGATTGTAAAATGCTTGCATCTACAACCACTTCTGCATTGCCAGAAGAAGCTCCGATAAAAAGTTGTGATCTACCCTCAACATATGCCAGTTCTCCTAAAACTAGACCATCTGGAGAAGCACTACCGGTAGATCGTTTAAATTTAATTAATTGAGCCATATCTCATTCCTCCTATTAATATTCACCACCATCAATGCTACCAGAAATCTGAGAAGTAGAAATCTTGATATCATGATTAATTGTTTTTTCTCCACCATCATCGTTATCTAAAATTTTAGTTCCTGCCATATAGAGTTTATCGCCAGAAACTTTAAGATCTCCACCGATAATAGAATAATGATCATTAGTGTCATTCCATTTAATAGATTTCTCATCTGTTCCAGGAAATACCAATCCAGACCCATCAATTTGTGCATCAGTAGAAGTATTATAAACTGCTATATCAAACGGTGTAGTAACTGCACCACCAGAATAATTCTCAATAGTAAAATATGCATCTGGATATGATCCTCCTCCAACGGAAGAGTTTGGAGGACCAGTTCTAGCAGCTATTGATGTAGCACTAGGATCATAAAGAGCAGCACCATTAACTATTTTAATATTATCAACCGGACGCCAGTCATTAGCAGTCCAACCCCCATTAGTAGAAATAGTTCCATTATTATTATCAACAGCAGCAGCTATACTAAATAAACCAGATCCATCAGCAATTTCAAAATCATATGTTGCATTTGAATCTCTACCACCATTAGTAAATACACTTATTTGAGAACCATCAGAAACAATAACAAACCATTTGAGATCATCATGATACTGACTCGGTCCACCAGAACCAACACTGAGCGTTTGACCTCCAGTGCCATAAATCCTAAATCCCGTATTCCATCCACTAGTATATAACTGCCATCCACCAGAAACTGTAGTACCCCATCTTCCAACCAAATGATTATAACTACTATCAAATATAGAAGCAGTAAATTCAATTGTAAATGGATTAGATCCAAACTTTCCTATAGTATCAGTATGGTCATATAAATATTCACCATTATCAATTCGTAATGTATTGTTGTTGTGAATAGTTTGCTGACTGCTATGTTGAATTCCTTGCAAAGAAGCACCAACATTTGTTAAAGTAGCACTACCACTTGAATTTGTGTAATTCGCTGCTTGTGATTCAAAAGTTGATAAATACTCAAGGGTTGGAGCAGGAGATACAGTGTAATAACCAGTCGGAATATTAGCAGATCCATCAATAAATATAGAGTCACCTGCACTCAAAGAAGATGAGCTAACATCAACAACTCCATTCGCATCTATAGTAAGTCCTTCCAAAACTAAACTTCCACCAACAACACCTAATCCAATACTTTTATTACCAATAACTAATTCACTACTATTCATAACAGTAGAAGAACCCTCAACAACTAAATCTCCAGTTAATGTTAAATTAACCCAAGATTGATCATCTGTAGATTCTAAATTTAATTGATCTCTAACTTCTGATCCTGTCTTAGCAACCCATGTAGAACCATCAAACATCAATATTGTATCATCGCCAGGGGAACTATCAACATCATCAATATCCTGTAACGACTGAACTCCAACACCAGCATAAGAAAGATTACCTGATCCATCTGTCACCAAAGCTTGATCTATACCTGGAAGTTGACTTGGAAGAGTTAGTGTCTTATCTGATCCTCCCAAATCAGGAATTGTAATAGAAATTGTATCTGATCCTGAATTTGTTCCTTCCGATAACTGAATAATATCATTAGCCGAAGCTGTAGCAAATACTAATTGTTCTGGACTAACAGCAGTAGTTGAACCGTCAGATGGATGACCAACAAATAGTTGAGTCAAATCTGTAGAATATGCTAACTCTCCTGGTAACAATCCGGATGGAGTACCAGTACCCTTTTTAATTTTTATTATATTAGCCATAATTCAACATTCTCCTTTTAAAATTCTCCGCCATCTAAAACACCACTTAGCTGACTTGCATCAACACTAATATCTGTGTTTAAAGTTCCAGCAGACGAATCAATTACATCCATCCCTTCTATCTGAAGCTTTGATCCGCTAATTGCTAAACTTCCTCCAGAAATACTAAATTCATCATTATTATCATTCCATATGATTTCCTTAACAGTATCTCCAATTAATCTAATACCAGCACCATCAATAGCAGCATCACTAACTGTATTTGCAGAAACATAACATGCAGTACCATTAGCAATCCCTAATCCTGCACCAACATCAACAACAATACTATCAGTACCATTTACTAAATTGTTAGTAACAACACCAGAAAATCCTGTTCCATTTCCATCTAGCCATCTTTTTTCGCCATCTACTACTGATCCTAATCCAGGACAAGAAATTTGTGCAGATCCTGTACCATTATCATAAGTTGTAATAGTTGCTTCTAATACTCCACCATTAATTCCAAGAGCCAAAGTCTTGTCTTTAATTAAAACTTGGGATGTATCTAAAGTAGTAGCACCAGTAACTGTTAAATCACCAGAAACTGTTAAATCATTTAAAGTAACATTTGTAAGAAAACCTAACTTATCCTTTAGTTCATCAGATGTTATATGATCCCATGTCGAGCCATCATAAACTAGAAAATCTCCCGATGCGGGTGCACCAGCTCCACTATCATCTACTCCAGCAACCAATTCTGCAATACTAGAATCTTGAAAGGAAAGATTTCCGGAACTATCAATATGTAAATATTGTCCATTTGTTATGTCGGTAGGAAGAGTTAGGGTGTATGATGCACCCAATGCAGGAACAACTAGTGCAGTAATATTCGATCCATTATCAGTTCCTTCTGATAAAATTATCTTAGCACCAGTAGTTGCATCTTCATCTGCAATCATACTTGGATCGGTAAGCTGTACAACATCATCTTCAACAGATGGCTTACCAATATATAAAACATTTGAACCACCAGCATATGCTAATTCACCCTGCTTTAGTGTACCTGGTGCATTACTGGTGGTCGTTCTTTTAATCTGTAGAGTGTTAGCCATAAAAAACTCCTTAATAACAATAAGAGTGGAAACGTTAATTTCCACTCTTATTTAGTTAAGATTTTAGAATGTTCCTCCGTCGATTTGTGCGTTATCAACGACTGCACCACCAAAGTCTAAATTGTTAGATCCAAGAGTTCCAACAAGCTTTACTGTATCACCAATAATAATTTCACCATTAGAGGCTTTGAAACCATCATCAGCACCAGTTGACCATGCATTTACTGCATCATCCCACAACAATGCATGGGCTCCGGCTGTACCTAATTCGATACCAGATCCGTCCATTGCAGCGTCAGTTGCGGCATTGTTAGCAATACGAAGAACTTTATCTTCGACTGTAACTTCTTGGGTATTGATTGTAGTAGTTGTTCCTAATACTGATAAATCACCAGTAATAACGGCATCACCACTAACAGCTAAGTCATTACCTATAGTTACGTCATCAGGTAAACCAATTTTAATACCATCAACACCATTATGATCAGCAACAGCAACTTCGATTTCATTGGTAGTACCTTGGAAAGGTAAGTTGGTTCCTAATTCAACATGACCTGTAGTGATATCACCATTTTGATCATGTGATGAGAAAGTAATATTGGAATTGACAATTTTACTATTAGTAATAGTATCATTAGCAATCATGCTATCTTCAACTTGTTGTGCTTGAATAGTAGAAGCTATATCAACATTACCAGTTGCATCATAGCTAACAGAACCAGCTACATCACCACTTAAGCTAATTGTACGAGCAACGACTTTAGCAACAGCAATAGTTTCGTCAGTCAATTCTGTACGCAAGGTAGCATCATCGGCAGCTTGCTTATCAGCTTGAGTTTTCAATGCGGCATCTAAATCTTCATCAGCATCAACTAAACTAGTAGAGGAAGCAATATAATTTGCAGATCCATTAGCGGTGTAAGCACCATCAGCACCAAGACCAGCACCAGTTTGAGTATCATCTAATTCAGTTTGAAGATCAGCCATTGTAGAACCAGAGTCACCATCCAATGCTTGAATACGATCTTCTAGATCCAAAACAGCATTCTTAAGACCTGTACCTACGGTAGCAGCAACGTCAAGAGCAAATTCATCATCTTTGAAGTCAATAAGACTGACATTAGCCATGTCAATTTCAGTTTCTCCAACGACATTTGATTCGATTTCCATGTTGGAAATTGTAATACCAGCACCACCAGTTCCACCACCTAAAGTAATTCCATTGACGTTACCTGTAATATCACCACTTAAGGTAACATTAATAGCATCACGCAATTCAGTTACAGTAGAAGCATTACCAGTTACTTCAACTAAAGCACCCTGATGACCTTCGATAGTATCGAATTCAGCGGCGTCAGCTTTAATTGTACCACCAATATTACTATTACCGGCATTACCAGCAATAACAGTTTGACCAGCTTGAATAGTATTAACATCCAAACTTACATTAATATCTAGTGCATTAGCAGTCAATGTACCAGTAACATCAACATCACCAGTAGCATTAAGGTCTACAGTATTAACAGTTCCAACGCCACTAATTGCTTTGGAAGCAGTCATAACTAGATCGCCATTAAGATTAGTATCGTTCAATACTGTCAATCCACCAAGTTGTGAAGAAACGCCAGTAGGAACTTCGATACCTTCTTCAGCATCAATTGCATTACCTTTAACAGTTAATACAGCACCACTGTCTGCATCACCATCAACAATAACATCACCAACAAAAGTGGCTCTGTGAGGTAACAATTCTACGGAATTTGTATCTAGTGCATTAGCAACTTTAATAGATGTTCCATCACCCGAATATTCTAAACGAGTATTATTTACATCTAAACTATTTGTTCCATTGTCAAAATTGATATTTCCATCATTGTATACTAAGTTTCCACTAGCATCCGTTGAGAGAACTTTACTATCTTGCTGAACACCATCAACAACACCAGTAATAAAGTGATCAACTTTATCTGTATAATAAGCACCACCAATAACCACAGGTGCTAAATCATCTGGTCCACCAATAAACAATTTACCAGAACCGTTGTTATCAACACCACCGATATCAGCATTGTCGCCATCACCAGAAGTGGAAGCTAACATGTTGTTATAACTATATGCTAATTCACCAGCAGTAATAACATTAGAGGCAGGCGCTTGAGATGCGGCTGCACCAGCGGCTCTTTTAATCGTAATTTTATTAGCCATTTATTTATCTCCTTTTTAAATTTAAATTAATCCTTTGTCATACTAACAGTATATGTGTCAGTAACTGGATTACCATCTACTACATTAGTTGTAGTGAATTTCAATTGCGGAGTTCCGCTTGCATCAACAGAAATCCAAAAAGAAGAATTTCCCTCTTCTGGATTCGCCGGAGCGGAAGATTCCTTTAACGTTAAAGTATCTTCACCTAAGTTCATAACATTCACTTTATTTATAATTTCGTTAGTCTTGGTTCGCCACTCATCAAAAGTGTCGGTAAGCAAAACATCGTTTATTAAATCTGCCATATTAAATTCCTTTTGTATTAATAAAAATTCTTATCAATTATGATTTGGCAATATTTCAAAATTTCCACTAATCTGAAGATTTGTAGGATTTGTTGTAACGGAATTAATGAAATTCCCTATTGGTATATATATACTTTCTGTAATACTTTCTTCTACTGTCCACGTAATCTCAAAACTAGCAGACGTAACACCACTCACAGTATTAAAAGTTCTTGATGTTGGAGGACTCCAGCTTATATTTGGATGTGGGTTAGCATTAAAATATGCTGTCATTGGTTCTCGTCTTGATGAAATTGATGACTCATAAGCATAACTATTAGCTTGAAACGTTACAGTAGTTGTCCCAGAAATATTTCCTCCACTAACTGTTCCTTGATTAGTTCCTGTCCAACTACTTAAAGTCAATTCCGGAGGATTAGCAGCAGCATCACTTTGATTATAAATATCACCTTTTGCATACCAATTAGTAACAAAATTATCACCACCACCAGAATCTCCTCCAGAATCACCACCGGAATCTCCTCCAGAATCACCACCGGAATCTCCTCCAGAATCTCCTCCAGAATCTGGTTCTTCCCAAGGAGTAAAACTTGAATCCTTTTCAAGTAAATAATTAGTCCAACCGATTCTATATCTATTAGGATGAATATTTCCTATATCATTAACTAACCCATACGGTCTATGTCCTTGTTGGTAATCTTCAACATAGTCTACACCACCTTCCATAGATTCATAAGGATCAACAATCTCAAAGTCATAAAATTTTTGATGTGTATAAGATAAATTGGATACATTATTCATAAAATATCCATCTATACTAGTATCAAATTTATCAGTTAAATGGTTTATAGCAAACCACACTCTATCTTTATTATTATTAATAGTTCCATCTGAATTCCATTCAAGACCATCAGTAGCAGAATTAAATTCAGAAGTAGTCCAGGATAATGCATGAGATCCCAAAGAAACTATTCCACTTTCAGTTGTAGGGGTAGATCCATAACCAAAACTATTTAATATTAAACCATGACTTTTACTATCACTATCATGAACTTCATTCTGATTAACCTGATCAATTCCCTGAAACACATACTGTCTTCCCAACATAATAGGAAGTCTTATACCATCTAAATTATTTCCATCTGAATCCACACCAGAAACCAAAGTCCAAGTATTTTCATTATAATGGTCAAACTCATCCAATTTAATTACTAATCTCCAACAACCATCAACTACCATAACCTTTGTAAATAATGTCATAATATCAGGAGCACTTCCAACTCTAAGTATCTTATGATGCTTATCTATAACCAGAACTCCTTCCATCCTCGACACATTAGACAAATAAGTTTCTTGTGTTTGATTTCCAATCGTCTTTCTAAAGTTATATGACTCTCCTAAAAAATCGGTAAAGTTTTTAAAGGGTTTTGTCATATCTATATCAGAATATAATCCCAAAACTGGATCAACGGTATCGCTATGCCTACCAATATTAAATCTTAATAATCTTACATATTTCATGAAATATATTCCTTTAATATTTTACGGTTCTAATCTATACTTTAAATTATAGTCAACGATACGAAGACCATCAGCGTTACTACAATTATAACTAACACGAATTCTGTTAAAAGAGGTAGTACTAGTCCAATTCTTAGGTTTCACATAAACTCTAAACCATCCACCATAAACATTTTGTTGGAGACTAATACCTCCACCAGGCGTCGCCTCATATGAAGTAGTGCCAGTAGTAGTATCAATAAACCAATTTGACCAATATTTACCATTGTCAGGTGCGTAATTATTATATAGACAATAAGCCATCTTAATTTCATTAAATTCAAAAACTTCACCTGCTGGAATAGTTATAGTATCATAATTATATGGAAGAATTTCCACCTTTTTAATAACAATATCAACAGGTGGAGTGTCTAAATCTTTAGTACTTCTAAACCCAAAATGATACCAATACTGACTTACGGTCTTTATCTCATCTATAAGTAGTACATTTCCATTAAAAAAAACTCCATTATCATGACCATCTTCATAGTCAACATGTGGAGTTAAGGATTGATTAGTATAATTCCAGTTAGATGGACCAGGATGTGTGGCATTGGTCTGATTATTGGCACTGACGGTTGGGGCTACCATCCTATAAATATAGCCAATTGGAGGTAATTCTCCAACACTTTGTGCAGCATCCGGACTTTGATCATCAGAAGCAGTATATCTTTCTTCTACACCATTTGCATTATAAATGCAAAAATGTAAATCTTTAAAGCCAGGTGGTGGATCACTAAGCATATATACATCACCATCACTTAAAACCATTTGCTCTGAATTTGCTTTTGTGGATCTTGGAACTCTTATTATATTACTCATATCTATCCTTAAAATGTTTGATGACTAGTTGGATTTGGTAATTTACCTGCACACCATTTTACTGCATTAAATAACATTTTCATACCTCCGGAATAATATGCGGCATTTTCATTAAATACATATTCACCCTGACCAACCCAAGACAATCCTTCAGTAGTAGCCCAAGCAAAACTATAATAATCACCAGCCTGGACATCAACTCTTTTCATCCCATCATCATATACTGCCCAATTCAAATTATTAACTGTTGAACTACTCGTAGAAATAGTACCATATATTCCACTTCCAGACATACTGGAAGCTGATCTAAGTACCATGGGATGAGCATAACTACTCAATGCAGGAGTACCATTAAGACCATGATGGATATGATCATCTACAGAAAATCCAGAAAAGAATGAAGAACCAGCTTCAGAAATTGTATCAGAAGTTACTTGGTGATATCCTGGCCATCCTCCGAGACTACCCCATGCAGTACCATATTCTGTTATTCTATAATCAGTAGTAAAATTATTCCAATAATTAGTTTCATGGAAGTTTTGTAGAAAACCTGTAGGAATAGTTATGATTGGAACTTTCTCATCCATAAAGTGATTAATTAAATCCAATCCAATTTGATTTGTTTGTTGATTTCCATACATTATAACACAATCCCAAGGACCTGGACCATGAGAATAGTAGGGGTCATAAGAAGCAGTAGTACCAGCAAGTAAAGCATCTACTCTGCCTTGGTTCATATTTCCACCAACATCCGTTTCAGGTTGCACCCAATCAAATCTAGATCCAGGATTACCCCCCTCAACCAAATTTAATCCTGTAAGATACATAGAAATTCGTTCACATAATCTGGGTTGTTGTCCAGCAGTCGTTCCTGGAACCTGGTCAAATTGAAGTATTAGAGCTTTGAATGCTGGTCCTCGAGGATCACTAATATTACCATTATTAGGTAAAACTTCGTTAATAGATCCTTGTCTAAATCCACCCCACTTACCCCCATACGAATTACCAAAATACGAAGTCTTGGCACTCAATGCATTCTTTAGCCATATTGCATGACTTGTACCCAGGCTATGGCCAACTGTTAGTAAGATAGTTCCTTGTTCCCCCTCAGGATAAACATAACCAAGCTCAGGATCATATGGAGGATTTTGCAGTTGCTGATCATAACTAGACCTAGGAAATTTCAATATCTTGGGCATATAATTTCTCCTCTAATTTACTGATCCTATCACTCATTCTTTGCAATTCATTGGTAATACGAACTAATAAAGATTCTTCTTTCTTTTTCTTTCGTGCCTTAGCTATAAATGCTTCATAAGAAGCTGTGTCCACTAACACAGCTTCTGTATTTCTATCTCTAATTAGATCAGGATTGTCTTTAATTTTCATTATACCTCTGTTGCCGCAATTACTCTTAAATTCTTCACTTTAGGCACCTTCGTTGTACTTGAAGAACTAAACAATATTTTAATATTAAATAAATCAAAATTAGGTAATTGGTTTAATTGATATTTAATATCTTTAATATATTCTCCAGATGCCGAAGATGCATTAAAATCTACAACATTATTTATATTACTTCGATATGTAACTTCTCTATATTGTATCTCTGAACTCTGTGAGGATAATTGAGTACTACAATAAACCTTAATTTCAGAATCTCCAGGGAATAAACCATTTAATAAAACAGTAATAGAGTTTGCTGTATTTTTTAACTGGACCTTTTTAGTTATATATGAAGAACTTCCATACTTTTCTAAATAATACTCATCTTCATTCAAAACATCAATAACATCAATTCTAGCAACATCAGTATCTGATATAGTATCATTAGGTTTTAACAAATATAGTTGATCTCCTTGCTCATAACCAAATCCAGGATCATTAATGATAACATTTTCAATTTTACCAGTATCATCTGTCATAAAATCATTTTGATCATCAGAGCCTTCATATCCTAAAACTCCTCCACTAGGAATGAACAATTTTAATCCGGATGAATTTGGACTAGAGGTGGCATCATCGGTTATATTTATAATCTGATGAGATTCAGAATCAGAATGTATAAATTCTTGATTTTCGAGATACCCAGAACCTTCATATCCATCAATCAATTCCACATGTCGAACTTTTCCTATATCAGATTCACCTATCTGATCACCAATCAAAGAAGACTTTATTGTAGAAACTGAATTAATTTGATTTCTAACTAAAACAGCACTAAGTCTTTCTGTATCTATCATTGGAGTCCAATTTGCTGTCGGAGAACTCATTCTTGCCTTTAATTCTAATTTATTAGAATCTAAGTAAACTGGATCGTCCAAATAAACATTACTATTTATATCAAGACTAGTCCATATTCCTTCAGATCCTCCTACCCTATACTGCCAATCAATATTTGTTTCTTTTAATGTATTAGAATCTATACCAGAAGGAGTTAATTCCTGTGATAAGAAATTAAAAACATCAACTCTATGTCTAGGATTAGTAATAATTATAGATTCTTCGATTGTAGATCCAGAACCAGATAACTTAAAATTAAAACTAGAATTGGTAATAATAAATCTATCAACATCTTTAGCTATAACCCTATGTCCATCTACATGATTAAAGTCATCAGCACTAACACCACCATTAAAATAAAAATCACTTGCAACATTTGAAGTTACAGTAAATACCGTAGAATTAAATTCAAAAGAACTTTGATTATTTATCAATCCAGGATGACTTCCAGCTACAGGATCTATATGAACTACCTTATAATTATTAGCACTTGCTCTACTAATTATAAAATAATTTCCACTTGATATAGTTACAGTTTCCCCAACTATGTTAGGATCTTCATTATCAAGTACAATATCATAAGTCTTTTTACCAACTAATCCACTAAACTTAACATAATCACCAACTTCAAAACCATGATTTGGATAATATACTTCCATTTGAGTAGATTTAGTATCAGATGTCGTTAAAGGATTTGTTGTTAATGTAACACTTTCGTGTGTATCTGAAACAAAATCAATATCAGTAGTAGAAGAAACATCAAATTGATATTTATAAAATTCAGCACAAATATATTGACCAGAATCAACTAATCCATTAGTATTTGTTTCTAGAATAGATAATCCTCCCATTGCAATTGGAGGAGAAATAACATCTTTTTCATTAATCCAAACTGTATTGAGAACAGAATTAGAAGAAATAACCAAAACATAATCACTACTAGGAAGATAAATTGGTTGATCAAATTCTATATACAATCCATCAGTAGATGCTTCATCTAAAGGATCTGTATTTTTTCCATGTACTGCATAGACATCAACACCTTCCAATTTCACTGGAGAAGTAGATACTCCACTCCCAACTACAACCTTCTTCTCTGAGAAAGGTATAATTCTATCTCCTGGTTTTCCTCCAAGAGAATTTCTAATTTCAACATAAATTTCAGAATCTTCTACTGCATTCTGCATGAATAATCGAACTCCTCTTAAAAATAGAGGATTTCCAATCTTAAATTCTTGATACAATCCTGTCTTGGAAATAGAAGGAACATACTCAGGAATTTTAATAGAATCAATCCAATCTTCTGCGACAATACCAATTGCAGCAAAATCAGCAGTAGCTAAGGAATTCTGACCTTCTATTCTAATCTTTCTAGTTCCTGTTCTAAATTTAACTGAACTGGATGAATTTTCATCAGAATTAGGAATTGTAAATGATCCAGATATAGCTCCTGTTTGATCTGTCGTAATCCCAGATGCAACTTCAATATCATCAATATAAATTTTATGGCTAGAATTAGCTAATAATCCATAAGCTTCAAATTGAACTTCTTGCTCTCTAATAAAAGGAGTATAGTTAGTTACAACAGTTTTTCCTAAAACTTCTATTGTTTGTGTTTTAGATCCAGATGAAGTCAATAATTCATCAGCATCTGTATTGCCTATAACTTGTCCCTTTTCAAAATCATTTCCTATTGCAAGTCCAGACCAATTGTTTTCCCATTCATTCCAAACTGTGAATTGTGATTTTTCTGCATCAACATCAGCAACAGAATTGAATAATCCTCGACTATTAGAAACAATCTCAGGTCTCGACTTAAGAGATTTCCAATCATCACTACTCGGAGAAAGTCTCAATACACCATAATGTTGATTTGAATTTGATGGTACAGTTATAAAACTTCCCTCTTGCCCTGTAGTTCTTATATTTCCAATATTGTCAACACCTGTCTTTCTCAAATTAACTTTATCATCAGTAACAGTACTATCAACATCCATGTATCTAATAGAAGAATTGTTATCTGTCGCAGATAAATTGAGATTATTCATATCAAACATAGGTCTCAATTCACGCTTAGTTGAATCTATAGAACATGAATACTTAGAATCTTTTGTATCTCCTATGTTATGTCCAATAAATCCATCAACAAAAAATCCATTCTTAAATATATTTTCTCCTAAATCTAAGTTATTAGTCATAGCCTCTAATACAGATAGACTACTATAATATTCAAGAGACTCAACCCTCTTTTCTAAATTAGATATATCTTTCATTGTATATCTACGATTCTGTAAGAAAGTTACTTCAACATCCTTCGTGCTATATGTGTATGGAGATAACTTAACAATACATAAAGACATACCTTCTCTAGGATCATCCGGAATTGGAGGTTCACTATCAGCAGGAATTCCTCTCTTAACTCTAAATTCCCCATCAGTATCCATGAAAATCTTATCTATTCTATACTGATAATATCTCAAAGTATTAAAACTAACATTTGCTTTTGTTGGTAAGTGTGAAAAACTCAAAACACTATCTCCAACTACAGGTCTAAAATCTATAGAATCTGTCAATCTAGTAACAGTTCCAGATTTATCAGTAAGTGAAGGAATATTTTGATACTTAAAAACTATAGAATTGACAGAAGCAAAATCATCATCACCTTCACTATAAAAATTAGCATCAAAGGGATAAGATTGAACCGTAGAATAATCACCGGTAGTATGATCTAAGCTATGATAAAATATGACCACACTAGCATCTGGAACATCAGTAATACTAATAGTACCAAAACCATACTTATCAGATTCCTGTCCAGAACTAATAGAAACTTTAGAAGTAATATCAAGTAATGAGTCATCATTTAAGGCTCCTCCACTCAACAATCCATCAGTATATAAAGCATATTTTCCAGTATCATTAGCATAATTTTGTGTAGTATCACCACTATATTGGAATACTTTAAAATTCTCAACTAAAACATCAGTCTTATTGAGAGTAAAGGAATTATCAATCCATTGTTCAGGAGCAATGACTTGTTTGTTAAATTCTAATGTTTTAGATTTTCTATTACTATCATTTGCTAAACCAGATTTTAGTACATCAACAACCACATGATAAACCACACCATCTGTTGAAAGGCTATTAGATTTAATAACCATTCTTCTATTATTATCAGAAAGAGTTACACTTTCTAATTCATCTGAAGTAAAAACTCTATACTGATAATTTGAAGGCAATGCTCCGCTAATGTTATAACCAAACACCAAAACTGTTTCTCTAGTTGCATTCTGGAAGAATTTTTGCTCATTTGGTTGTAATATCAATTCTAATGCATTAACACCATCTATCTGTTGTGCAGACTTTTCAAAAGTATTTCTAGTATGAGATATAGAAACTCCATTTGCTTCTCTAATATTAGTCTTACTTAAAGGATAAACCAAAGTATTTAATGATGTATCAAATAATGCAGATGATGCATTTGTCCCTTGGAGGTTAATCTCTTGTCTAAGATTATTAGTATCTGTATCTCCAACAGTTACGTTGTCCATTGAACCATAAGAACTCTCACCAATCTTAACTCGTAATGAAAATTTATTTCCAACTTCAAATCCTTGTCCACCATCAATTATTTCATAATCATCCCAAGTTCCAGCATTCTTTTTAATTTTAAGTTTTAAACCATAAACACCATCTTGATTATAAGATAAATCAGGATCATAATCAATGTTATAATCAGCAGATGATGAAGCACTAAGACTAAACTCAACTTCATCCAAACCAGAATTATTCAAAACATTAGTAACACCTGAAGTCCATGTACCAAGAGTAACACTAGTAATTGCTTTCTCAACATACTGACCAATAACAAGTTTACCAATCTTATTCCAATCACTATCTGTTGTAATATCAAACAGATAAACCCTATAATTTGACTCTACATCAGTACCACCACCCTGAGAATCAAAAATCAAAGGATCTGATACTTTAGCTGGTTGAATATCTCGCAATCTTGCAGTTCCTACTTTTGATGGATATGGTTCTACAGAATATAAATCAACTAATGGAAAAGCATTTGTGATATCTGTACCATTCTTATCTGCAAAATTAAATGTTCTCCATTGTCGTTGAGCAGTAGAATCATCTCCTCCTCCACCCAATTCATTCAAATTATTAACTAAAATATAATTCCCATAATCAGCAAATTTTGTCTCAGCAGATCCTCCACCAGATAGTAATTTGGTATCTCTAGCTTTATCAACACCAATATAATTCTGTGAATGTGTTTTAACTCGATAACCCTTAACATATGCTTTTCCAGGATCGAAACCGATTGCAATCTTATCTTCGTAATCTCTTAGTAACTCAACCCTTTGTTCTTCAGTTTCATATAAATGTTGGGAAGGAATAGTAACACCATCTCTATCCAAATGGTCTTTTAAACTTGCTGAATATTCTCTAATTTCTATATTAAAAGGATCAACAACATAATTTCCGGACTCATCATATGTTCTTTCTGCAAGATTTCCTTGCAATACTGGTGCACCAGAAGTTTGATAATCTACTCTCTTTCTGATATTACCTTGATCAACACGCAGTAATTCAATAAAATCTACAACATCTTGTGAGTATAAAGTCTTTTTTCCTAAAATAAGATCAATTTTTAAACGATGGGCTCCTGGAGATAAATAGTTTGGAGCTCCCGTTGCATTATCTAAAAGGGAACTATCATCTATTTCATCAACAGTTTCGTAAGAAATATTTAAACCAACTTTAAAGGATGGAGTACTTGAATACTTATCCAAAATTATGGTTTGTTCATTAACATTAACCATATGACCCGAAACATAATAGATACCTTCTCTAATTGTTGCTAACGAAGTAGCTCCAACAACACCAGGTATACCATTATTAACAACGGTTCCATAACCAACTGTCCCAACTGTGAAATCTCCAATAGTATCAATTTGCTTTGTTCCATCTTCATTCCATAAAAATAATTCTCTTCCTTCTCTAAAATCTATTTCTGAACCATCTACACCACCATGTCTAATCATCGAAACAAAAAGTGTAGCTGGATGATTAGCTGCTACATCTGGTTCAGAAATAGCTAAAATTCTTCCTCTTGCCCCCAAATCTGTTCCATTATCAGCTTCACCAACAATGGCTCCGACCACAGAAGATAGGTCGGAGACATCTTGGTTCTTAACAATACAAACATAGCGAGAATGTATATCGTATATTAATTCCCCAGGAACAACATAATCGCCATCTTGAAGAAAATAATCAGCCGAACGTTTTACTTGATTCTGTAAAATTGATTGAGCCTGGGTCAATTCCCTAGCCTGAACAGCAAAACTAGGACGAAATAATATACGATGGTAACTCTTATTTTCGTCAAAATCGTCATAATAAGGGGCTTTGTTTAGATCAACTTTCGGCATCTTATTCTCCTAATTAAAATTCTATTATAAGTTTAATATCTTCTATCTGATCCGAAGCACGAACTATAGGACGTCTATGTTCCACATAAAGGATATCTCCACTATCATGCTTAAGTGCTGCCTCAGTGAATGAAGTTACATTTACCGATTTAATCAAATTGCCACTATTATCATTAATAGTCAAAGTATCACCAGCAGCTATAGATCCGGTAACACCAGAAAGATATACCACACCAGCTCCACTAGCAATATCAGCAGGACGAACAGAATTTAATACAGTTGCAGATGCACCTGCATCACTTGTAACTGGGAAATCTACCAATCCATCAACTCCCAATTCCAACTTATCCCACTCATCATCAGTTAATGCCGTATCGAATTCTACTTTAGCACGTTGATCGGCAATTGCATCTGTAAATGCATCACCAGGAAGTAAACGAGCATCACCAGTTCCAGCAGGCAATACACTAGCAACTTTATAAACACCAGGAGTAGTAATTCCATTACCAGCAGATTGTGCCACTGCTGTAGCTCTTTCACTAGGAACAGCAAAAGTAACCTGATCATCAATAGTATAACCACTTCCGGCATTTCTAACTGTTATAGAAGCAGTAATGATATCACCATTTGCATCAACCTGAACATCGGCTGTACCATTTGTTGAAACTTGTGATCCACCACTTGCAAATACTGCAACACCTGGATAATATCCAGCTGGAACAACTTGATTATCGTATCGTTGAACTTGAGTATCATCAACAATACTAATCAAACCACCAGACTGATCAGCACCAGTAGCTAATCCATAAGAAGTATGATCTGATGTTCCTTTTAAAGGATCAACTACCAAACCAATCTTACGAAAATCGTTATCAACAAAGACTTTACCACTCTGATCATACTCCAAACGAGTATTAACCATCACATAAAATCCACCCAATTCTTTAACAGCATCAAAACCATGTCCACCACGAGGAGATACAACGGCTCTTGAACCAGCAACAGCACTATCGTCAACGGCATTAACAACAGAAACATCACCACGGAAAGCACTAGCACCACCACCAATAGGAGTTGATGTAATGCCAGAAATTTGTCCATTGGCTTGAGTTGCAGCTACTTCATTTCCATCTCCGACTACTTTATAGCTTCCATTAGCAAGAGCATCACCAGGACTAGATACACTCATTAAACGAGTAACATCACCATCATTAGCAGCAGTTTGAATACCACTTTGCTCACTCTGATAAACATTAGCAGCCTTTTCATCATAATTATATACAGTTTGAACTGGAATCCATTCAGGAGTTACAAACTTAACAACATCAGCAGGAGAAATAGAATACATCAGTTTCCAAACATATCCATCACTTGTTGAGATATAACCATCTGTTTTTACTTCAGCTGGCTCATCATATACAGGCGAATTTCCATTATTGTCAATACACTTATAGACACGATAATCTCTATTGATTACATAAAATGGCTTTTCAAATAAATATGTATCAGCATCATCATAAGCTGCATAAGTTTCTCCACTAACCCAATTATATCTAGGAATAACAAAAGAAACATCAGCAGAACCAATACCCTTAGCTGCCAAAATCTCATCCCATGTAGACATTTCATTAGAAACTGTATCATAAGGACTTGGAGGATTAGTATCACTAGCTGCATCAGCTATTTCCGATCCTAAATCATATTGACTAGCTTGAGGACCTGGAAGACCAGCCTGAGGATTAAATGGATAAATGCTACCAGCAGTAGATCCATTATGTTGTGATGTAGTTAGACGTGGTTGTAAATAACCATCTCCATCAGCATCTCCACCTTCCCAAGGAGTAGACTTCCCAACAAAAAGATAAAATTTTGATCTACTAAGACCAATATCGGGGTCGCCATCAGCAGCAGAATCTTGAACAGGAACATCCTTAAAATTCTCCATAAACTGATATGCGTTATAAAATCTAAATTTATTTGTAATTATTGCAGGCATTTAAAAATCTCCTTCATGTTAAATGTACTATTATTTAGTAACGCTATATTCTAAAACTTCTAACATATCCATCAGGCATATATTTTTTTCCAAAATTTTCATTCCATATTTCATCAGATACAGTTTTGAAATTTTCTATAGTTGTATTATTATTGTCTCCAGAAATATCATCAATAAAATCCGCTTGTCCTGGAAACTGCTTTCTTCTTCCAAAGGATGTTAAACTTTCATCTGCTTCCATCGAATAGGAAAATGAAGTTTGTTCCTTAACACCATTATTATTTATAAAGAAGGTATCCCCAAGAGGTATACCAACCTGACCATCAGCTTCATAACCTTGTCCTATATACTGCTCCTCTGCAGGACCAGCATTATCTAATCTATTCAATTCTTGATATGGAATATTTTGCTCAGATGTCATATTACTAGTTTGGAATGGTAAAATATTCTCACCAGTTCTAATACCAATTGACTCTCCATCATTGGTATAAAATAATACATCTTTAACATCATCAACACCTAAGCTAACATGTTGTTCATTAAGACCACCAACTTCAGTAGAAGCATAACCAGCAATAGTTGAATATTTCAAATAGTCTATCATAAATCTTCCAATATTTCTACTAAAATCATTAATAAATCTTTGTCTATTATTAATTCCTACTGTATACTTATTTTCAGATCTCCTATGACTTGCAAATGAAACTAAAGGTTCTATCCTTACCTCAAGATCATTCTTATCATAGGAATAAACAGGAACAGTAATACTTGTTTTAACACTATTTTCAATCTTCTTTGGTACAATAGGTTTAAGCAAGGAAAATGCATAGACAGAAATTTCAAAATCATTTTGCAGTTTTGTAGTAAGATGCAAATCACTAGATAACTCATGAAGATCAAACTTAACCTCAGTAACCTCAGGTAATGAAGTAGTTGCCTTAATAGTATAAACAGAAGTATCAAGCTTTTCTTTAGAAACTAAATTATGTGTTATTATAGATTCAATATTCTCAATAACATTTTCAGATTCTAATTCATATGTCAATACATTATCAGATAATCCACTAACTTTACTGTCTACAATAGAATGCCAAGTTGTTTTAGATGGAACTGGAAGTATATTTCCTTCTGCACTACCCTTAGAAGTCAACTGATAATACGACTCTTTACTAAAGTCAACAGAAACATCAAGATGCAATCTTGGAGTTATATGTGATAATGGAATTATGTTATTATGACTTTTTACTTTACTTTCTCGGATAGTTTTATGGAAAATAGCCTTAGTTTTTCCATATATAGTTCCCCTCTCATTTTCTTCTGTAGTATCGGGAAATCTAATTCCCATATCTAAATGATATGAAATTGGCTGTGCAGGATAATCTATTTTATATTGTTGATAATTTGCTTCATATAATCTTGTTTTAGGAGTTATATTAGTGGTAAAGACTTTCCTAGTCCATTCAAGCAATAACTTGGCCCCACCCATAGTTCTTCCTTGATAATAATACTCAATATAACCAGAATCTTTAGTTTCTCCAACATCAGCCTTTAAAGTTGGCCAAGTATGACTAAATTCAACATCTATATCATCCGTAACAGGATTATTATTGACATTTTTAGTAAAAGATAAACCATTTGGACTAACTTCTAATGAAGCATTTTCTTCTAACAATTCTAAATTCAAATCAGAATTTTGTGCAACTTGTTCTTCTTCATTAACATCAAAGGACATTCCAGAAGTAGAACCAACACCACTAGGAAAAAATATCGGATCAGCTTTATTTTCACCAACAATAAACTCAAAGCGATTTATATCTTGAATAGGTCCAGCTTTTATATATCGTTGATAACCATGTGTTAAGACCTGTCTATAATCTATGTGCTTCTTAATTCCTATAGTCTTCTCTGGAACTGAAAAACTAAATGGCATCTTAGCTTCCATCCGTATATCAACAGATGAAAACATAGCTGTACCAGCAGGATGGATTAACTTCTTAACTATGTCTCTCCATTCGGAACTAGGAATATCAGTTTTAACAACATAAGAATAATTCTGATAATATATACCATCATGTATTCTAGACATTCCACTAAGATTGGATCCACCACTAGAAGCACCAACATACTTTTGTATAACACCAACATTAAAATCTACTTTTAATTTTTCAATTGGAAGATAAAAATGCTCCAGATTACTAGACTTATATCCTATTCCAATATTTTTTAAAGAAAGTATTTTAGCAGATCCTATACTCTTACTAGTTAATTCTATTTTTGCTCCTGTTCCTCTAATAGTTACACTACCATCTTCATTAACTGTTTCAGATTTAATATAAGCAGAAGGTAAATACTCAAAGCCATTACCACCATCAATAACACTAAGACCAGTAACTACACCATCATCATCAACATCTATGGTAAGTATATCAACACCATAACCTTCTAATCTAACAACCTTTACAATTCTAAATGTAAATTCATTTCCTTCTGTGTAAACTAACTCTCCGCCAAACCATCTTCCCTCAGATTCATCACTATCAAAATTTATTTCTGGCGATTCATTATCAAACCAAACTCGATTAGTTACAGTATCTATCTCCCTAATTACTGCTGTTGCTTTACTAGAATTACCAACAACCCTCAATCCTATCAAATCATCAGCAGAATATCCTTCCATTATTCTAAAATCATAAGTATCAAAATAATCCTTAACTAAAAATACAGGATCAAACTTGCTATAACCACTACCACCTGAAAGGATATTAAGTCCTTCAATTGATCCCTTTCCTAATTTATCTACAACAACAGAAGCCTCTTTACCTCTTGGATTATTTTTCAATATTCTATCATCAGTCAAAGAATCAAAAATAGGAATTTCTTGTGTTTCGTAAAACCCATAACCAGCATCTGTTATATCGACACTTTGAATACCTGAAATTATAGTACCTGTCAATAAATCTGATCCACTCTCTAGTGTTACAAAACTACCATCTTCCTTTACAAAAGCAATTGACTCATCTCCTACAAACTCGCCCTTCAACTCACTCATATCAATAAAAAGTTCAACATAGGATCTATCACTTCTAGTAATAATTTTAGAAGATTTTACAATTGTTGTTGCATTACTTGTAAGACCCTTAAGAATGTAACCACCCATTCCTGAAATATCTTCAAGAGTAGTACTATTCGGATCACCAGTCAAAGGAGCAAATATTTTAACAGAATGGGGAACATTCCAAACTCCACCAGAAGCAATTAATACATTATCTCTTGGATATTCAATAGCTATTGTGGAGTCAAATAATACACGAAATAAGAATTCAAAAGATTTTTCAGATCCTTTAGACTGATAAAAATCTCTAATGTTTTTTATTAATTTGGATCTATCAGTCTTTAAATTGGCAGGCATTGAAGATGCATATTCTGCATCAAACATTTTTAATAAAGAATAGGAAGTGCTATCAATATCACGATATTGTTGCAATTTTAACAACTGAGAATAAACAGAACCTGTATTTGGCTCTGCATCCATTATCTTTGTAGACTTTAACTCATCTATCAATACTGTCTGGAAATAATTAACAGTAGGCTCATATTCCTTTTCCAACCACTTATAATAATGTTCAATCAAAGAAACAAACTTACTATAATCCATTCCCTCAAATTTATCAAAATCAAATACCATATGTTCTGGTAATTGACTTCTTATCAAAGGAGAAAGAATATGCTTATAATTCATGATTAACTATCCCTTATAACTGAAATATTAATATCTGCTTCTTCTATTAGAAGAATTTGCTCGTTAAACCCTTTTACATCTGACCCAAGAGGAACAACAGTAAAATCAACACTATCTTCCATTTCTGACGTTTCGATGTTTAATGGATTCAAATCAATAACACCAGAACCATAATTTATAGAACCAATATTCACATTAACAACAGTATCTCCTGTCATTAAAGTAGCCTTTCCATTATAATCATCAGAAATATAATATGTTTTAGAGTCTCCATAAACCTTAAATTCAGATGAGTTAAAAGAACCCGGCTCAATGGCATTATAATAAGACATTGAAAATGTCTGACCTGTCCCATTAAATAAAGGATAAATCTTTTTCTTTAAGGTGATATTTGTACTATTACTAACTATACTTTCTTCGACATCATCTATCATTGTTGTAAAAACGGAAAATCTAAAATCAACATCAAATTTACCAAGAGAATCAATTCCATAATTGATCATGCTATTTGAAATCTCTGTTTGCAAAGTTCCTGCTGTTTTTGGTGTTAGATTAGGATTATATCTAACAGTAGAATTGATTCCCATATAGATAAATTCAGGATCAACAATCTCAGGAGAAATAGTTACAACTCTATATTTCTGAATAATAGTTTTTATGGAATTTTTCTCAGAATCTGTTAATTTCAAACCATCTAAGGGTTTAATACATATAAAGACTTTACCATAAAAAGCAGGAATATTATCTTCTCCTCCCCATATCTTTATAGCACCAATATTATTAACCTTTTCCTGAAGTAAAGATGAAAAATCATCAACAACAACTGCTCTTTCTTGTCTCTCATAAACTTTTGGAGCTTTGAATTTTATAGAATCAATTGACTCAGCACCACTAGTTCCACCACTAGCAATAGAAGTAACACTAACATCCACATCACCCGTTGTCGAATTTCCATAAGGAATCGGACTACTTAAACTAAAAGTTCTATTAGAAGCAGTTTCATTAACTCCAATATTATTAGCAACATCGCCATTAGTTACAACGTACTTCATCATAATTAAATTGCCATTTTCTAATTTTTTTCCTAACACCCCATCTCCAAAATATATCTCATACTTTCCTTGCTCAACTTCTTGTAAAAAATATACCTTATCTTCTCCTGTCAAATTAACTACATTTTCAGCCTTTGTATATGTAAAAACTTCATTAGGATTTGCATATGAAGTAGCCAAATTGACAGTTAATAGAGAAGTATCAACATTAGTAGCAGGAATTAAAAATCTCTGTTCTGTATCATTAATATTAACAATATAATTAAATTCATAAGAAGTACCCTCAATTATCTCTATTCCAGTAAAATGAAAAGTCCTTTTTCCATTTAAATCTGTATAACTGTTTGAAGTATGTTGGTCGATTGTTAAAAAATCATAATTAACATTATTTTGTGTAGTTGTAAATGTAGTATATTGAGGAATACTTATATTCTGAACATCCTCAGTCAAGGGAGTAGAAACATCTAAATTAACAATTGCTTTGGATGCTGAAATAGAACTCGGCACATATCCCAAATGTTTGGCTATACTAACTGTAGATTCTCTAGTAGTAGTGGAATCTAAAAACATCTCATTAGCCACCATATTCAGATAAAAAGAATTCTGATAAGTGTTATATGCAAGAAGATCCATCAAGATATTCAAAGCAGAACCTTCAAAATCATAATCATTGAACTCATCCTGTGAGGACATATATTCAATGAAATTAGCCTTTATGCTATTAAAATCAAGATCACTAATATTTATTTCGGCCATTATCTTACCCTCTCTGCTAAAGTTACGGTTTGACTAATAACCGTAGTAGTTTCTCTCAATTTATAATACAAACCTATCTCATATCCATCATCACCAGTCATTGGCAAAACAACAACATCAATAACTTCGACTCTAGGTTCATAATTATTCAAAGAAGTTATAATCATATCCTTTATTTCAGAAGCAATTGTATCCGAAATTGGTTCAAAAAGAAATGCTCTGATCCCACAACCCCATTCTGCATTAAACATCCTTTCTCCTGGAGAAGTCAGTAATAAATTTCTAACTGCCTGCTTAATAGAACTTTCTTTAGTTTTCTTACGAATATCTTTAGAAATAGGATGAAATCCGATATCCATATCCAAATCAGAATAAGAATCTACTGTTCCAATTGGCATAAATTACTCCTTATTATTTTATATTTATACTTCTTCGTTGCTTGAAATTTTTACCTTTTCACTAAAATACACCTCATCATCATTTTTAGTTTTAACTGAATCAATTGTTTCGACTGTAGTTAAAGTAACTTCTTCTTCGATACCTGTCTGTAAATCTGTTTTGGAGTCAGTAGTAGAATACCAAGTTGTTGAATCTCCACTTTCTAAAGAAGTTGAACCAATACTTCCACCAGAAGCTGCCTGCGAAACACTAGTAGCATTCCCATCAACATCAAAATTTAAACTATGACTGTGTGTTGTTCCACTAATACCATGACTATGAGATGGAATACTATGACTATGAGATGGTATTGTAAATGTATGATCATGATCGGGAATAGCATGATTGTGTTCCGGGACCTGGTGTGTATGATTCCCACACCAATCAATCAAGTCTCCTAGAACTTCTTGTAATTTATTAGCTAAAACTAAACTATCATCAGGATTAGAAGATGCTAAATTCAGCTTTTCTTGTAATAATGTCAATTCATTTGACACTTGTACTGTATTTCCTTCTACCAATATATTACAATTTCCATGCACATGCACATTATTATCTTTTAAAATTATATGATAATTATCCCCAACAACCTTAGTTACTTTAGTTCCATCTGGTATAATCTCCTCAATTGTACCAGAATTGTGCATAGTAGTAAGTCTTTCATTTCCTGGTGTATCATCTATTTCTGTTAAATGACCAGATTCACTCTCAACAACTTTATTAAATGGATATTCTGTAATTGTAGAAACATTAGGTTCTGACAACAATTCTTGTCCAACTTGAAAACTATCTAAATTCTGCCTTCTAACTTCATAAAATTTTGTATCTTCTATGTTATAATTTCTAGCTAATGGATGCGTATTAACTTCATTTCTAGAAATTTTACCATAATTAGTTGCTCCTAATATAACAGGCTGTTGGGCATTATCTCCATCTTGAAAAAAGCCCAAAACCCATGTTCCCACCTCAAGACCTGCAGGAACAGACTTCTGAGGAGTATTAACTGGCATCATTGGATATGCCCATGGCAAGGTGTCTGTAGGTATTCTCTGCCTATTATCTGTGTGATAACCCATTATCCTAACTCTACATCTTCCTATTTGCAATGGATCATTTCTATCCTCAACAGTGCCAAACCACCAACGAAAATTATCTAATCCTTTCATTTGATCTCCTAGAAGGAATCCTTAGCTACTTCCATTACTAATTCATATTTATTCTGATCTATTTTATGCCTCAATCCAGTAACAAGATAATATCCCGAGTACAAAGGATCAAGACCAGATACACCAGATCTAACATCTCCCAAATTTACCTCTACAACCTTACCAACATTTATATTCATATGACCTTCTGTCGTTAATTCCAATTTCACATTTTCTATCTGTTGTAATTGGGACATCCTACTTTGCTTCCACAAATCAGGATAATTATCAGATTTAGGTTGATAAAAAATATAAGAATCAGAGTCATAATTGTTTATGGCAACATCCATTCTCGACAAAGGTTCTTCATTTAAATGCACATGAGGATAAACATTCCTATAAGTATGCTTATAATTCAAATCATCTTGATATGACTGTCTATAATCATATTCCACCACTTCATAATTCCTCTCAACTAAATCATGATATATCATCTTACTAGAATACATTCCTCTCTGTATATTCTCAACAACATTAGGACTTTGAACTACATTAACAGAAGTTATAATTTTATTTCCATATTGTTGTCTAATTTCTTCTGTTGTAGATGGAATTCCTGTGAAATTATAAACCAAACTTCTATCATTTTCTACTAAATTCTTACCAATCTCAAACAAAGTTTCTAATGAAACAAACTTAAATCCTTCTAATGTTTCAAAAAATAAGAAACTAGCTCCCTTAGCAACAACACCAATCGACCTAGCAGCTAACCAATGTATAGTAGAATATACACACCAATTGGGAATAATATAATCGGCAATGTATTTAGTTGACTGAATATCAATATTAAACATATTGTTATTTGAAAATACTTCAATATCAGAAGAATTCTCATCCACACTAACTTCAACATTTTCTCCACCAGAAAGACTATTAACAAAATTCATATCAGCTTCAGGTAAATGACTATTAGGGTAATAAACTGAATGTTTGCTATTATAATATTCCACAAATTGCTTCCAAACATTTTTAACTATTTCACTAGTAGTAGTCTTTGGATATGCCTGAGATATCTTAAAATCAGAATTCATAATCTTTTCTACAGACATGAAATTGATAATATAAATTATTTGTCCTCGATTGACTTGATTCCTTTCACTAATTTCATATATACGAAATAATTTATCTATAACAGTGTCATTAAGATGATCCCTCATTGTTACTCTAATAAACTCTCCACCTCTCACAGGATAATTGGAAATGATATTATTAGTATCAGCCACTAAAATGTTACCAGAAAGAGAATCAGAATATATATCCTCATAGATATTCATCTCAAGAAATATGTGATTCAATGAAACAGGAGTCTCAGTATAATCTCTCAACAACTCCACTGTTTGGATAGAAACATTTCCAGTTCTTATTTCATTCATATTACCCACCCAACAATTTAATATATTCTTGAATATATGCTTCTACAACTTCAGGTTTGAAGTATGTAATTGTTTGATTATCCGAATTTCTTTCTACTTCATAGTCCAAAAAGGACTTATATGTCTCTGTATATAATCCAGACTGTGATGGAATTGTACTAACAATTGATCCAATAGTTATAATTCCATATGTAGATCCTATCTTTGCTAACACGGGCTGTTGTACATTTCCTATACCCTCAACATCCAAAATATTATTATCCCTACTTATAGCACCATAAGAAACAATATGACTATCAAAATCAGTTATATTTTGTTGAGGATCATCAGCTACTACTATATCAGATATAATAACTGTATCAGAAATAGAATATGAAACACTATCATAATCCAAATAATGCATAGTTCCATTTTCTACTATTTTACCATTAGTATTGGTGTTTGTATTAACAAATATTTCTCCTACTTGTGGAAGTAATGTAATGTTATTGTACTTCAATTTTCTATTTGAACTTCCATGTAAAGTCTCTATATGAAAAAATTCATTATTACCAAATACACATTTATCTCCAACATTCATTAACATTATAGGATCAAACTCAAAAGAATAGTAATTTAATTCTGAAACAGCTTCTGCTGATGTAGCATTATATGATCCCAAATACTCATCTTTCAATGTATCATCTTTATAATTAAACATAGAAAATGATTGTTCTCCCAATATCCTCTCTCCATCAACAAAGGTACCATTTCTCGACTTTATAAATAGCTCTAATGTATTAACATTAAAATGCTTAACTATAGCTGTAGCTCCCGAATCTGCACCCTTGATCTTTTCATTTGGAATAAAAAAGCCAGCCTGGCCATAATAATTTTGAAAACTGGCTGCCTCTATAATTAAATAATCCCTAAATCTTTTTATTTCTCTAATAAAAAATACGATATTACCATTGGTAATCCCGGCATATGCAGTCTCAATATCATCTATAAGGTCCTGCAAATAATCAGAAAAATCATCATGCATATAATCAAGAAAAGATAAAATAGTAGATAACTTATCATTACCCCAAAATGAATTAATTAATTCATTTTCCACAGATGTTCTATCATCATAAAACTTAAGCAAATTATTTGTAAATAATTCTATTTTTAATTTACTCGAAGAATCCCTTTGGACCTGTTCTATTTGTGTAACTAAATTTTGCTTACTATTATAATCATCATCTAGAATAATAACCTCATCTGGATATTTTTGCTGAATATAAGAATTAAATACTTGAGAATTAATAACCCAATCACTAGAAGGATTCTTTATTCCTGAAGAATGCAGAACTGTCCAATCATAAAAAGAAGTAGAATAGAGCATAGAAGATACAGTATCCGGTCTCATATTTGTATCAATTATATCTTGTTCCAAACTCAATGGCCCTAAAGAACTAGGTTTAATCCTAACCCTTTTCAAGACATCAACTACAGGATAAGTCTTATTATTTAACTTATAATTTATTTTAGGATAATATTGAAACATAATTTCTCCTTAATAACTATGGTCTTGACCACCAAAAAGACTACTATCTAATTTTTCCATCTCAACAAATGATAAGGACAAGTCAATCTCGACCGGTTCTCCATTATCATGAGTCACCATTCTGTTTGAGGAATATCCAACTTCTACACTAGCACAAACACATCTTCCAATTTTAGGTAAATTCTTATTTAATCTTCCTTTATGTTGAAATTCCAAAATAAACTCTGCAGGATAATTATAAAATTTAGAATTGTAATTATTTACAATTTCCGGATGAGCATGTTTATTAAGTGTTTCTATAATACCTTTAATTGTTTTCCATTCTTGCAAATCCTTTGGAATAAATTTCCAATCAAAATCAAAAGTTCTAACATCCAGTCCTCTAAAATATTGCTGTACTGGTTCATTAAAAGCAATTCTATTATTTGCAAATAAGGTTTGTGTTATTAAATCATCATTATCCTTTGCCATAGTTGCAACAAGACTACCAAGTACTTGTGTTACACCTCCTCCTGCAGTAACTGCATCAACTGCTGAAGTAATCTCTCGTAACTTCTCAACTGCCTTATTTTGATCTTGTTCCCATGAAAATGAACTAGTTGTTGAAAGTTCAGGAGCAGGCAAATATATAGAACCAATAGATTTATCTGGTACTGGTGGTGCTAATACGTTATAAAAATGAACGCCGTCGAAATTCATTTTACCAGTCATCAATTGTTCACGAATATTATCATTATTATATGATTGCTTAATGCTTATTCTCAAACGATTAGAATCAGAAGATTCTGCATTAGGTGCCACATAGAGTTTAGAGCCATAACTTTCATTAATCTTTAACCCCAATCTGGTTTTACGATTTTCCTCTAATTTTCCAGCC
>VTLG01004229.1_pt1 | contig 30239 bp, 36 predicted proteins | sample 4694571 | NCBI WGS metagenome assembly VTLG01 (sample SAMN12604809, study PRJNA352737) | marine metagenome | biome: ENVO:00000447; feature: ENVO:00000209|ENVO:00000569|ENVO:01000036; material: ENVO:00002151; isolation source: viral sequences binned using virsorter ...
ATTGAAAGTCAAGAAGTTGTAAGAAATTTACAAAAAGATATACCGGGGACTTTACAAAATCTTTTATCGTGATATAATCTATTAAGTTTAAGATGCTTATTGGACGAAAATTGCTATTGATTGCTATGGACAATAAGTATTTTAATTATAAACCATAAGGAAATTTAAATGTTAGAATTTGAAACTGAGTTAAGTAACTTAATGAGTATACTTGAAGATGATCATAAAGAATATCTTGAAGTAAATGATGATGTTGTTCATAAAGGTGCTTGGGGTTCTGAACCACCTAGAGTAGCTAGGGTAACTGGAATTCAAAGAATGAAAGATGAAGGTACTAATAAGTATATAAATAAAATAAGCTGGAAATCTTTTCAAGCTAATGAAAGAGAATATGTTGTTGATCTTCATGACAACAAGTGGGCTTACAATTACCAGATAAGTCCTGTATAGGTGGAGCATATGATATACCAAGATAAACTTAGGTGGTTGGCTGATCAATTAAAAGATAAAGCTAATCCAAGAGATCAAGGTTGGAAAGCTTTATCAAAAGCATTAGGATTAGGAAGTTCTTCCCATCTTAAAGCAAGAATAAACAAAAAGAATTTTACTATTGAGCAAGACTTAGCAGCGCAGATGTTGATGGCTAGGATTGAGCGTAGTAAAAAACTGGATAGATTAAGTTATACTATTCAGTAATCGTGTTGTGGCCGTCCCTTTCGTGGGACACCCCCACACTCAAATATAAAACTAACTGGAGAAAATTAATGAATTTAGTTTCATTCAATTCCCGAGAGGAACAAAGAAGATTAGCATTTGCAGACCTAGGATACATGGGTACTGATGTTGACTTTGATGTTCAAGAAGTAGGCGCATCTTATAAACTAAATGGTGAGACTCATTACATACCAAATAGAAAGGTGTTGTTGAATGGTAATACAGGAGAGTATATATCTACTGTAGGTAATAAGTATTCTAATCCTTTGTCTCATGCAAAACAGTTTGAAAAGATTGAAGAGAATATTATTAAATCTAGATTGAACTTGGAAGGTATGACAAGGAAGATCAATGTGTCAGATGGAGGAGGAAGAGCATTTGTAAATTATAAATTCCCTGCTCATACCATCAATGTAGGTGGCACTGGTGATGTAAGCTTAGAGATACTAGGTAGGAATAGTTTTGATGGTACATGGCCTACAGTATTTGAGGGTGGTGCATGGAGAATGATATGTACAAACCTATGTGTATTTGGTACAACGATTGCAGTATCTAAGCAACGTCATACTAAGAATATTAATTATGATAAGGGAGCTATGCAGGTAATGAATTGCTTGGAAGTTTTCTTGGATGAAGCAGAGAAGTGGACTAAATGGATTGATACTCCAGTAACAGACAAGGAAGCATTCCAAGCTATTGCTACTTTGTCTAGGAATAACCATGCTATTAGCCAATTAGATGATATACATTCAAGTAGGCAAAGCATTGCTGAGACTCTTGATGTAGCTACTAAGAATCAGGATGGCTCAACAAGAGCTAACAGTCCTCTTAGTACTCTATGGAATTTATATATCCATGAATACAGGCCTTCATTAGGTAGTAATCTATGGGCTTTATATAATACAATGACTGATTGGACTAGCAATCATCTTAATACTAAGAAAGATGGAAGTATACATCATCTACGTGCTACTAAGATGGAAGATGTTAGGAAGTTAGTCACTCACAATCCAGTATTTAAGTTAGCAGCTTAAATAAAACCCTTGACAAGGCTATACAATTTGTATAGTCTTGTCTAGCCAACTTTAATTAAGGAGAAAACATATGGCACTAGTTGAAGGTAATGCTTATTGGGCTTCAGTAACTACACCTAATACTAAATTTGAACCTGTCTATACAGTTAATCTTGTTGTTGATGACTCTACTGCAAAAGACTTTGCAAAGAGAGGACATAAGATTAAGCAAATGGATGAAGGCCCTAGTATTGTGATCAAGCGTAAAGCTAGAGATAAAAGTGGTAAAGAAAGACCTGCGCCTAAATTGGTGGACTCTAACAAACAACCAATGACAGAGCTTGTCGGCAATGGTTCGAGGGTTAAGGTTCAATACCATGAATGGGAAACTTCAAATCAATTTGGAGACTTTAAAGGTTTAGATTTCCAAGCTATGCAAGTGTTAGATTTAATACCTTATGGAGACAGATCTTCTGATGGAGAAGAACTAGGTATTGATGATGGAGATGAGTTCTAATGAGTGAAGTAGAACAAGAAACTCCAACACATGTATATCGTAATAATGATGTTGATTATGATGTATCTAAACTTAACCCAGAAGCACAGCAAGCGTTCATGATGTTAGCTGAAATACAAAGAGGTCACTTGGCAAAAGCAAAATTAGATGTTTTAATCTATGAAGCAGCCCAAGCTCGATATAAAAATATTATTGATGGATCTCTTAATGAGCAAGCTGTTATTATTAATCAAGAAGATAAGGAGGTAGAAACAGAATAGATGTCGTGCTGGCGAGGCCCCAATCGTGGGGCTTCCCCATCCCTTTGATTATAATTAGGAGTTAAAATGACATTTGTCAAATATCATGTAGCCTGTCCATTGTGTAATAGTAGTGATGCTGTTAGTATCAATGATGACGGATCAGCAAAATGTTTTAGTTGTGGAGAATTCATGCCAAATTTTGAAAACCCTACTCAGGGTTCAAGCCAGAGAGAAAGTTCTAATGTAGTTTATTTTTCTAGCGATGACTATGTAGGTGTTGTTGGTGCATTAACTGATAGAGGTATATCAGAAGAGACAGCATCTAAGTATGGAGTTAGAGTTACCTATGGAGATTTAGGTACGATTGAAAAACATTATTATCCATATCATAATGATAAAGGATTAGTTGCATATAAAATAAGAAATGTATCAGACAAAGGATTTAAAAGTCAGGGCAGTATCCAAGAAGGAAATCTATTTGGACAGCAAGCATTCAGCAAAGGTGGTAAATATGTTACGTTAGTTGAAGGTGAGTGTGATGCAATGGCAGCTCATGAACTAACAGGAAGTAGATGGCCTGTAGTATCTATAAAGAATGGAGCGCAGAGTGCAGTATCTGATGTTAAAAAGAATTTAGAATTTTTAGAATCATTTGATAATGTGATAATATGTTTTGATAATGATAAGGAAGGGAGGACAGCAGCTCCTAAAGTTGCAGCATTATTTAAACCAAATAAAGCTAAGATCATGTCGCTACCTGAAGAGTATAAAGATGCTAACGATATGTTAAAAGCTAATCAGCATAAAAAATATGTTGATTGTTTCTGGCAAGCTAAAACATTTACACCTTCTGGTATTATCCGTGTATCTGAAAAACTTAATGAGTGGAAAGATCGTAGCCATAAAGAAAGTATTGCATATCCTTGGAAAGGATTAAATGAAAAGTTATTTGGTATGCGTAAGTCAGAGCTTGTAACATTTACAGGTGGCACAGGATTAGGTAAGTCAAGTATTACTAGAGAACTGGAACACTGGTTAGTGAGGAACAGTAAGGATCGTGTGGGTGTAATTGCATTAGAAGAAGATTGGAGAAGGACAGTTGATGGTATCCTATCCATTGAAGCTAATGATAGATTGTACATTGAAGAAGTTAGAAAGAAATATTCTGAACAAGAACTTGACAATCTATTTGAGAATGTAATGGGTGATGACAAAGTATATATACATGCACACTTTGGTATCAATAATATTGATGAAGTCTTTTCTAAATTAAGATATATTATTGTAGGATGTGAATGTAAATGGGTAGTAGTAGATCACTTACATATGCTAGTATCTGCTTTATCAGAGGGTGATGAAAGAAGATCTATTGATAACATCATGACAGAGCTAAGGAGCCTTGTAGAGGAAACAGGAGTCGGTCTAATGCTTGTATCACACCTTAGACGGGTAGCAGGTAATGAAGGTCATGAAAATGGCGTAGAAGTAAATCTGAGCCATCTCAGAGGCAGTCAGTCAATAGCACAAATAAGTGATTGTGTTATTGCACTTGAAAGAAATCAACAGTCTGATGATCCTATTGAATCTAACACAACTAAACTCCGTGTCTTAAAGTCTAGATATACAGGAGATGTAGGGTTAGCTTGCTCATTGTATTATGATCCTGATACTGGAAGACTTAGTGAAGTTGATCATGAGCTAGATGGTGGTGATTTAGAATTTGATAATATACCTTTTTAGGAGAAGGAATGAAACAAATAATACTTAACAATAAAGATGCAACACCATCTGAAGAAGGCCCAATAGATGAGATGGTACTTGACTTCTTAATTGAACGAGGAATAGTCCCATCTAGTTTTAGATGGAAATTAGTTATTGAGTATCAGGAGAATACTAAGTGAAACGTACTAGAATACATATTAACCAGCATAATATAAAGTATAATAATAAAAGTACAGGTAATAGAAAGCCTGTCATAACTGCAAAAGATTATACTCAAAACAGGAAAGGTAATCACGTAGAAATACTTGATGATGATGGAGAAGTTGTAGCAACAGTTATATACTCTCCAGATAAACCTTTAGATTGTGGAGCTAAGTGCTGGATTGAAACCTTTAATAATGTTATAGTAACATAGGAGAATCAAATGGACTCTATTGAATTGTTTTTAGATCATTGGGTATTGTATAGGAAAAAAGATCCTAACATCCCTACTCTAAATGGAAGACAAGCTGAGTTTGAATTAGCTTTAAGAGAGTTAATCAATGAAGAAAAATCTAAGCTTTTAGATAGTTTAAGGGATAAAACTAAAGGTGAAAGCATTGACGAATATCTTGGAATTAAAGAAAATACAAGAGAACTCGGTATGGTATCTTCAATAGTAACTAGGGAATAAGGATGAGTGATCACTACAGAGAAGTATACGAGGAGAAGCTATATGAAAAAGCCTTGGACATGGGAATGTCTGAGGCTGAAGCTTTAGCTTATGTAAAGAAAACTATTGAGGAAATGGAATGAAATTAGTATTTGATATAGAAACTAATGGATTAATAGATGCTACAAAGATATGGTGTATTGTAGCTAAAGATATAGAAACAAATCAGATCTATACTTATAATCCTGATCAAATAGAAAGTGGTTTGGAATTGTTGGCTGATGCAGATTTATTAGTTGGGCATAACATTCTTGGATTTGATATTCCAATCATTGAAAAATTAGCAGGGTTATCTTTTAAAAATAAAAAAGTAATTGATACTTTAGTGCTTTCACGATTGGCTAATCCACAACGAGGTAAGCACAGTTTAAAAGCTTGGGGATTTAATTTAGGATTTAATAAAGGATCTATGGAAGAGCATGGCTTTACACATTACTCAGATGAAATGCTGGAGTATTGTATTAATGATGTAGAACTAAACTCAAAAGTATTTAATGTAGTATTAAAAGAACTTGAAGGTTTTGATTCTAAATCTATAGAGCTTGAGCATGGTGTATCTGTTATACTAAAAGAACAAGAATTCAAAGGCTTCTTATTCGATGAGCAAAAGGGTAGCGTGTTGTTGGCTGAACTTAGAGAACGTAAAGCAGAGATAGAAGAAACAGTTCAAAAAGTTTTTAAACCTAAGTTAGTTAAATTAAAAACAGTACAACCCAAATGGAAAAAGAATGGTTGTTTATCTAAGCAGGGATTAACTGATGAAGAGTTTCTTAAAATAATAAATAAACCAAAACATGCACAGCTATTACCATTTGATAGATGTAAACTACAAGAGTTTAATTTAGGATCACGCAAACAAATAGGTGAATATTTACAAGACTTTGGATGGAAGCCTAAGAAATTTACTCCCACAGGTCAGCCGATTGTAGATGAGTCTACTTTAAATACAGTTCAAAAAATACCAGAGGCTCAATTAATTTCTAAGTTTTTAATGCTTCAAAAAAGAGTAGCTCAAGTACAATCTTGGTTTGATAAATTAGAAGATGATCAAAGAGTGCATGGATTTGTAATACATAATGGTGCAGTAACAGGACGTATGAGTCATGTATCTCCTAACCTAGCTCAGATACCAGCATCATATAGTCCTTATGGAAAAGATTGCAGATCTTGTTGGATAGTTCCTAATGGATATAAGCTTGTAGGTATTGATGCATCTGGGTTAGAATTAAGAATGTTAGCACATTACATGAATGACGAGGGGTTTAAAAATGAAATACTCAATGGAGATATCCACACAGCAAATCAAAAACTTGCAGGTCTTGAATCAAGAGATCAGGCAAAGACTTTCATCTATGCCCTCATCTACGGTGGAAGCGACCTTAGACTCGGCCAAGTGGTTGGAGGAAATAGAAACGATGGTAAACGATTACGAAAATCTTTTCTTGATAATCTCCCATCATTTGCAACTCTTAAAGATAGAGTTGAAAGAGCAACAGCAAAAGGATACCTTAAAGGATTAGATGGACGTAAGGTATTTATAAGATCAGAACATGCAGCATTAAATACTTTATTACAAAGTGCAGGTGCTGTAGTGATGAAGCAAGCTCTTATTAATTTAAATAACAAAATAAAAAAGAATGCACTGGATGCTCATTTTGTAGCTAATGTTCATGATGAATGGCAGATTGAAGTTATTGAACATGAAGCTTCCAAAGTAGGTGAGCTTGGTGTAGAATCTATAAGGCAAGTAGAACAGGATTTTAATTTACGATGTCCTTTGGACGGTGAATATAAAATAGGAAACAACTGGTCGGAAACTCACTAAGGAGATATGTATGAAAACAGATCATGATTCGTCAAGGCTTGGAGACATAGCAGAACATTATGCTATTACTTATTTATGGGATCAAGGTTATAATGTATTTAAAAACTCAGGATGCACAGGGCCTGTTGATTTAATAGCTATAGATAAAAAAGGTAAGCCACTTTATATTGATGTCAAAACAATTCGTAAAGAAAAAAGTCATTGGAGTGGTAGAGCTAGGACAAAAGAACAAAAGAAACTAGGAGTCCAGCTATTATACTTTAACCCTAAAGATAGATCATTACAAATGGTGAAACATAAAGAATGAATAAATTAGAAAACTTGGTAGGGGATATCTATTCTGCGTTATCCCCTTTATCAAAAGGTGAAGCCTTAGATATTTCAGAAGAAGAAATAGATAATTTTGGTGAAGCCATAAAAGATGTAGTCAGACATTGGGCGACTCCTAAAGCAAGAGATAATAATACTTTAAGAATGTCAAACATTGGTAAACCTCAAAGGAAACTATGGTTTGATTTTAAATATAAGAATAATGAAAACTTTAAAGAGGAAGATCATCTTCCAATAAAGTTTTTGTATGGTCATTTACTTGAAGAGGTTTTATTATTTCTTGTTAGGATCACCAAACATTCTGTTACTGACGAGCAGAAAGAAGTAGAAGTTAAAGGTGTCAAAGGACATATTGATTGTAAGATTGATGGAGAAGTAATAGATATTAAAACTGCATCAGGTTTTGCATTTAATAAATTTAAAAATGGTACTCTAAGAGAGGATGATCCATTCGGATACATGGCTCAGTTAGCTGGCTATGAAGAAGCAGAAGGTACTACTAATGGTGGATTCTTAGTAATTAATAAAGAATCAGGAGAGCTTACTCTTTATCAGCCAGAAGAATTAGATAAACCTTATGCTCCTAAAGTTATTGAAGATATAAAAGAATCTTTAGAAAGCAACGAGCCTCCAGATTTTTGTTATGATCCTGTGCCTGAAGGTAAATCAGGTAACATGAAACTCCCAAAGAATTGTGTGTATTGTCCTCATAAATTTAAATGTTATCCAAATCTTAGAGTATTTAAATATTCAAAAGGATTAGTTTATTTTACAGAAATAGCTAACGAACCTAAAGTTGAAGAGGTATTAGATGTATCCTAAAAGTAAAAAACAAAAGTTAAATTTTAAAGTTTACAATCTTTTAATGGATTGGCTTGTTAGTATGTTACCAGAAAACACAGAGCTTAGTAATGAAGAAGTGTTTAATAATTTACCAAAAGAAAAATACTTTTATTCTATGGGACAAATTAGACTTAATGCATACACACATAAATGGGTTAGGCAAAGATTAAAAAAAGTTTTAAGAACTAAACCTATAGATTCAATTACTATGTACGATATAGAAAATGCGTAGAGTACCACGTAAAAAAAGACCTGTTGAAAAAGGAGTTCCAAAAGGTTATGATTCTAAGTGGGAATCAGAACTACACAACACAATATTAAAAGGATGGAAACTACATACATCTAAAGTAAACTATGTAGTTGAACATTCTTACACACCAGACTTCGTTAAGATAATAGATAGTAAAATTATCTTTATAGAAGCTAAAGGAAGATTTTGGGATCATGCGGAATATAGTAAATATGTTTGGATTAAAAAATCTTTACCTAAACATTCAGAACTTATATTTATATTTGCCTCACCTGATGCTGCAATGCCCGGAGCAAAGAAGCGTAAGGATGGCACAAAGTTTTCTCATGCTGAATGGGCTGAGAAAAATAAGTTTAGATGGTTTTCAGAAAAATCATTTAAAGAAACATTCAAAACTAAAAGGAAAACAAATGGCTAAAGTTAGTATAGATGATGTGTCACCACAAGAATGGGATGCTTACAATCGTAGAAGGATTGAAGGTTTAAAAGATCCTTCACTTAAAAATCCTAAAGGTATGACTGATCAAGATGTGGAAAACTTACCTTACAATCATGAAACAGACCATATAAGAAATGTTGCTAAACAATTAAATAATAATGTTAATAGTCCTAGTCATTATAATTCTGGATCAGTTGAGTGCATTGAAGCTATAGAAGCAATGCTATCTCCTGAAGAATTTATTGGCTATTTGCGTGGTAATAGTTTAAAGTATAGGTGGAGGTTTCGATACAAAGGTGAACCTATAGAAGATCTTCACAAAGCTAACTGGTATGAAGAAAGACTTTTAAATTTTATGGAGGGTGACGAGAATGTCTTGGGATCGAAAGGCTGAACGTAAAGAAAGGTTCGACAAAAAACAAAACTCAAAATCTAAGTCAAAAAATAAAAGACACAAAAGAGAGAAAACAAAATACAAAGAAGGATTTATGTATCATGACTAAAGAAGGAATTACTAATTATTTAGGAATAACTATTGATTATGATAGAGATAAAACTCTGGATAATTTTAGTTTAAACACATTAAAAGATCGTTACTTATGGAAGGAAGAAACACATGCACAAGAAGCTTTTGCAAGGGCTAGTATATTTGGGGCTACTTATAAAGGAACTACTGATTTTGATATGGCCCAAAGGCTCTACGACTATAGTAGCAAGTATTGGTTTATGTTCAGTACTCCTATACTTTCTAACGGATCAACCACTAGGGGTCTACCTATCAGTTGCTTCCTCAATTACGTGCCTGATTCTAGACGTGGTTTATCAGATCACTATGATGAGAACATATGGTTGTCAAGTTCTGGTGGCGGGATCGGAGGATATTGGGGAGAGGTTCGTAGTAACGGTATTGCTACTAGCAACCATAGCCGCTCTACTGGATCTATCCCATTCATGCATGTAGTAGATTCTCAGATGCTAGCTTTCAATCAGGGAGTTACTAGAAGAGGATCATATGCAGCATATATGGATATCAATCATCCAGAAATAGAAGAGTTTATTAATATGCGTAAGCCTACAGGTGGAGATTTAAATCGTAAATGTTTAAATCTTCATAATGCTGTATCAATAACAGATTCATTTCTTACTGCAGTTAAAGAAGATAATGATTGGAGGTTAATAGATCCCAATACTAAAGAAGCTGTTAAAACTATGTCAGCTAGAGAACTATGGTGGCAGTTAATTAATGCTCGATCAGAAACAGGAGAGCCTTATATTGTTAATCTTGATAGGTGTAATGAAGCTTTACCTCAAGAACAAAAGAATTTAGGTTTAGAAGTTAAACAAAGTAATTTATGTTCTGAAATTACATTACCAACATCAGAAGATCGAACAGCAGTATGTTGTTTAAGTTCTGTTAATTTAGAATACTTTGATGAATGGCAAGATGATCCTAATTTTATAGGAGATCTTATTACCATGTTAGATAATGTATTAGAACATTTTATAGAAAATGCTGTGGATACTAATAAATTAGGGACATACAGCGTAGGTTATGAGAGGTTTAAAAACTATGGAAAAGAAGATAAAGAAGGGCTTATCAAAGCCGCTTATTCAGCATATCGAGAACGCGCAGTTGGCCTTGGGTCAATGGGCTTTTGCTCTTACTTACAGCGCAGGGGAATTTGCTTTGAGAGTATGTACGCCACAAGTTTCAATCATAGAGCATTCTCCCACATCAAAGAAAGAGCTAGTGCAGCTAGTAATAGCTTGGCTGAAGAACGTGGGGAAGCTCCTGATATGGTTGGGAGTGGTAGGAGGAACAGTCATCTCCTTGCTATTGCTCCTAATGCTAGTAGTAGTATTATATGTGGTGGAACGAGTCCTAGTATTGAGCCTTTTAGAGCTAACACATATACCCACAAGACTCTCACAGGTAGTTACAAAGTTAAAAACAAATATCTTGAAGCTGTTCTCAAAAAGAAAGGATTAAATAATGAAGAAACGTGGAAGGATATTGCAGCTCATGAAGGTTCTGTTCAACATATTGATGAACTATCTGAAGAAGAAAAGGAGATATTTAAAACAGCACCAGAGTTGAATCAAATATGGATCATAGAACATGCTCATCAAAGACAGCAATACATATGTCAAAGTCAAAGTGTTAATTTATTTTTTATACCTCCAAAAGCTACAGCAGATCAAGAGGAGCATGATGAGTATTTAAATTATATTAACACAGTACATTGGGTAGGAGCTAATAAACTTAAATCATTATACTATCTTAGATCAGATGCAGCACGATCTGCTGAGAATGTTAATATAAAAATACCACGGATAAACCTAGAAGATGTAGAGTGTTTAAGTTGTGAAGGATAAGGTATTTGAATCTAAATTAAAAGATATGTTAGAGTATTATGAAATGGCTGAAGATGAACGAAGACTTGAATTAAGAATCTATAAAGTTAGATGGGTGTGGTATCATACAATACTAGCAATAGGTTTAGGTTTTGTTGTTTATCTTCTTTGGCAAATAAATAATAAATTAGGAGGTATGATGTGAGTATAGAAGACGCTCAATATTATATTAGTGAAACAAAACAATTTGTTGACTATGCAAAATTTAAATCAAGACCTTTCAATCAAAGTGTTTTTAATAGTTTTAAAATTAGAATGTGGTTAGATTATTGTGATGAACATAACAATATTTTATCTGAGCATATGTCTTTAGAACGATACTGTAATAAATACAGTGATTGGTTACATGAAAAATATGAGGAGACTTTATTATGAATCCATACTTAAAAGCTTTAGAAATGAAGTACGAAGCAGATATTGAAGTAATACAACTTAATCTTAAAAACTATTTGGATAATGCGGTAGCTGTTGCAGAACATCCAAATATAGTGCAAGATATAGATGATCTTGTAGAAGCATTAGCTACAGCACAAGAAAAATTAAATACAATACAAGGAATGTTTTAATGAGTTTGACAGGAACAAGAGATTATTATAAGCCGTTTGATCATCCGTGGATGTTTGATTATTATGTACAACAGAATCAAATGCATTGGTTTCCTGAAGATGTACCTTTACATACGGATGTAAAAGATTGGCAGGAATTAAATGAATCAGAAAAGAATTTATTAACACAGATATTTAGATTGTTTACACAATCAGATGTGGATGTTAGTACAGGCTATGTTGATAGATACATGCGTATCTTTAAGAAGCCTGAAGCACGTATGATGATGGGAGCATTTAACAACATGGAGTCCATACATCAACATGCTTATAGTTTATTATTAGATACAGTAGGTATGCCTGAAATAGAATACAAAGCATTTTCAGAATACTCAGTTATGCTAGACAAGCATGAATATATTAATAATATTAAAGTATCTCCTAAAGATAAAAAGTCTATTGCAAAAGCTTTAGCTGTATACTCAGGATTCACAGAAGGACTACAGTTGTTTAGTAGTTTTATTATACTATTAAACTTTCCTAGATTTGGGCGTATGAAAGGTATGGGTCAGATTATTACCTATAGTATACGAGATGAATCTCTTCATGTAGAAGCTATGACAAAACTATTTAGAGATTATATACAGGAAAACATAGAACTGTGGACTGACGATTTAAAGAAAGAAATATACCAAGCTTGTAGAGACATGGTAGATTTAGAAGATAGATTTTTAAATCTTGTGTTTGAGATGGGGAATATTGAAGGTCTTACACAAGCAGAAATGAAGCAGTACATACGATACATAGCAGATAGGAGATTATTACAATTAGGATTAAAACCTAACTATAATGTAAAAGATAATCCTCTTACGTGGCTAGACGATGTACTAGGAGTAGAGCATCAGAACTTTTTTGAAGGTAGATCTACAGCTTATATGAAAGCAGGTCTTAGAGGTGATGTAAATAAAACAGAATTTCTGGATGTAGCATGAAGGAAGGGAATATATTATCATTTAGGATAATGATAGATTCTAAAGGTACGCTGGTTACTGAACTTAGCCAGCTACCAGAAGAAGCAGTATCTAAAATATTTGCAGAAGATGATGATAAAATTCTTATAAGAAAAGTAATACGTGAAGGTCTTCTAAAACTAGAAAACCTTCACGGTTATTTAGAAAAAGAATTACAGGCTCTACGTTAAGCGGTTAAGTTTATCGTAGAGTTTTGAGATGTATAATTTTTTAGTTGGACTCTACCATCAGCAAACTCATAGTAAACAGTCCTGAAGACTGTCTGTAGTCTAAGCTCTTCTCCATTCTTTTTATCATGTCTAACTACTTCTGTAGTATTATGTTTAGCCCATGTACCAACAGGTATTGATGGTGATGTTGGCTCAATCATTTGACTGATTGTAAATGCATTTTATATTTACACATTATCTTTTGACTTGTTTCCAAGACAACTTCAGAATGTTTATTTAGTATTTCAAATAAAGCTTTAGATAAATCTAAATCATTTGAACCTGCTATAGCTTCAGCTACATGAGCTACAACGTCTGCATTTGTTTTTATAACGCTTGTTTCAGGTAGTTCAGGCCCTCCAAAAAAATCTTCTACGCCCATCACCATTTTACCTTATTAGCCCAATAAGCCGCAGACATTTTTCCTTTAGCAATATTTTGTGCATGCCGAGCTTTGAAACTTTTACGTTTCTTTTTCATCTTATCAGACTCTCCCTCTTTAGGTTTACCTGCTGTGCTAGCTCCTTGCTCTCCAAATCTAATTGTTTTTATTTTGTCTCCAACTTTAGCTACTACTACATGAGATTTAGTAGGATGTTTAGGAGTTTTTTTAGGTTGGTTATAACCAGAAACTCCTGCATTTTCTAAGCGTGAATCTTTTTTCTTTTTTAACATTTAATTATCCTGTTATTTCTTGTTTAGGTATCTCAGCTATTACAGGAGTTCCAGAAGGAACACAATAGCTTTGAAGTTGTTCAGTTTTTCTTATTAGTTGAGCAGTTAAAGAACACTGTTCTCTATTATCGAATACTTGAATATATTGAGGGGTTGTGTTTAAAATAATTACAAGTATAAATTTTGCCATAGTTTGTAGATCTTATTACCTCCATTAGTTGTAGTTTAATTTAATCCCAAAACTGTGTAGTTTTAGGGACTGTTACAGGAACACAGTATGCAGAGATATTGTGTTGCCTATCTCTTCTATCGTATTGATTTACATTGCCATGTTCTACTGCATGAGCAAATGTATTACAACGATAAACATTTCTAAAATACCATCCATCATTTTCTAGTGTGTTACCATTGATGATAACAACCAACATAAAAGCCATTATTTTCATTTCAATAATGCTATAACTAATGCAATTATTATTGCAGCTATTATTAAACCTATACCGCTCACTGAAGTCCAAACAAAAAGATCATGTAATAATTGTTTTCTTTGTTTACGTTTTTCTATAACAGCTTTAACTGAAGCTTCATGTTGAGCTTTAGACTCTGCTATTACTTGAAAGTAATCATCTACAAATTTTTGATGATCTCTAGAAAGAACTGCCATGTTTCTTAGCTCTTCGTGAAACCTTTCCATCTGTCTTTTAGCCATAGCTAACTTCATAGCCTCCTGTGGTGTTAAAGGTTGTACTAAAGACTCACGTTTTTCTATTTCTAATTTTTGCATACCTGAATTGATGGCTTGCATTCTATCTAATACAGAACCTATATGACCACCAGATTCTTTAACCTGACCAATCAATCCATTTACAGCACTTAATGCTGCTGTCACCGCTGCAATGGATTCAAATATCATTTCTTTTTATTCATTATGCCTATTACAGATCTAACCCCAAATGATGCTGCTACTATTACACTTAAAGCATAGTGATACCACTCAGGCATATTTTGTAATACTCTGAAACCTTCTTCTACATAAGGTACTGTTGCAGGTATAAACGCAAGAACTAGTGGGATACTAAATAATATTGTTAGCCACTCATCCTTCCAAGACTGTTGGGACGATCTAGCCATAGCTGTCTCCCAATCTGCTACTGACTCAGCCTGTTTAACCATGACTGCTGCTTCAGCTTCTGCTTTGGCTTTAGTCTTAGCAACTTTACCTTCTAACCAAGTTTGTCCTAAGCCAGCTACAGATTTAACAATAGCTCCTACTCCTAGTGCCATGTTACTTTCTCCGTTTCTATTTCATTTGCAATGTCAGGATTTTCTTCTTCTAAAAGTTTTGAAAGAGCTTCTTGCTCTTCTTCAAACATTAATCTAAAATCTTCTAGCTGCATTACATAATCACCTACTTTAGTTTGATGTTTTAAGTAAATTGAATACAGCATAATTAATAATGATTCAGCATATAAAACCATTAGTAACTCCAGATCCAAGGGCGAGGTGAGCTAGGGGAATGAGGTATAATATCTAAATGTATAAATCTTCCTGTACCTTTTTGATTAATTCCTATTCCTGTGAAGTTATCTCGTATAGCGGCCTCTATTAAGATATAAGCTTCGTTTCCAGATACCCCTATATCTATAGCCTTACCTGTCGTATGCGCCCCCGGAGCCTTCTTACGAGCTTCTATGGGGTGTTCTGGACAACGGTAGCCAGAAGTGACAGGAAATGGAAAACCTAGCTCTTCACGTAGGTTATCTATCTTAGCCATAAAGTAACCGTCAATACCTTCTTCTCCACAATGTTGACACTTGAGTTCATCTGCTGTAAAATATTTAAAAGACATTATGCTGCTTTCCTTTTTAATCTATTAAGAACATATCCACCACTATTTAAACCAAATCTATCTTGACTCCAGTTTTGCCATTCATCCATTGTTAAAGCTCTTTGTTTGTTCCGAGCATTTAAAATATCATTTTCAATAACTTTAGCATCTATAAAATCTTGTAAAGGAAGAGATGAATCATTAAAGTTTTCAATTACATCTCTAGGAGTATAATAAGGTTTTTCATTAGATTTTGTATACATATCACCAATTACTTTTTCTCTTCTTGCTTCTAGTCCATAAGAATTAAGAAATTCTTCATTAGACATATTTCTTATATGTTCTTCATGACGTTTGTTATCCCAATCTTGAAAATATGCAGCAATCCTAGAAGCATTATCATTTTCTATACGAATAGATTCTCTATTAGCTGGAGTATTTTCCCATCTCTGTCCCATAGAATCTGTTAAAGTTTGTGAAGGTCTGTATTGTTGAGTAGGAAGATAGCTATCTTTAGGATAACGTATACCTCTCACATCAGGTTTTATATTTTTATTTCCAAATTCTAAATATATTTCTTCAGGTTCTCCACTTTTAAGCTTTTCTATTTTCATAGAAGGCTCACCAAATTTATTTTGTAATGCAGAAACTAAAGAACCTGTACTATAATTTTTTCTTGTATCTTCAAATACTGCTCCTGTATCTTCAAATAATAAATTAGCTAACACTCTAGCTACATCTTTATTTTTCATTTTTACAGGATCAAAACCGTTCTCTTCAAGAAGGCGTATTTTTTCTTCAGCTTCTAAACTTGCTTGTTCCCATAGTTCTAACTTACCTTGATCATTAAATACTGAATCATTATTTTCTATAGATTTTAATATACTATTTAAATCCCAATTAGTAGAATCATAAGGATCTAATCCTTCAGGATGAGGTATGCCTTCTTCAGCAAAATATTCTGCTAAGTCTGATATATCTTTAACTCCTTTGGTTCCTTTAGTATAATAAGAAGCTGGTATTTTTTCTGAATCTAATACAGCTTTTAATTCAGATTTATTGTACAAGTCTTTACTTAATCTTCTATTTAAAATAGATCTAGAAGTTCTTACTTTAGGCATAGGAGGATCTAAATCTCTAGGAAGTTTACCTTCAACATCAGGTTCTGCTGCAATAGATTTAATTAATTTTTTATTTTTTTCATCTGTTGACTTTGTAATTTCTACATCATCATCTTTTTTAGCTAATGCTTTTTTAACATTACCTTTAGCAAGCATAATATTTTTATTTTTATTTGTTAATAATTCTCTTAATAACATATCGCTTCCATATGCTCCACCTGTAGAATTGTATAAATCTCTCATAGATAAAACAAAATTTTCTAATTCAGTTAATCCTTCTTTTTCTGGAGGTTGTTGCCAATCTCTAGGTACAGGAGCATAAACTCTAGATCCTAAATCAACAGGTGACTTAGTAACTTTACCTCTAAACATATAAGGCTCTAGCTCTTTATCTATTTCTGGTATACCTCTTTGTTGTTCTTCTAGTATAAATTCTTCTAAAGCTTCTCTTCTACCTCTGCCTTCTACGCCTAAAAGTTTTCCATCAGGAGTATAATCAAAAGCTATAAATCTTTTCTTTTTATTATTTTTAAATTCTTTACTAACAAGATTAGGATCAATAAACTTTTGCATTTTTTCATTAACTTTTCTGTAAGTGTAAGTATTAGTATTTTGAATTATTGGAGAATCATTAGCATACTTAGTTAATGAGTTAGCTGGTAAAGTTTTAGAAAGATCTTCTTGCTCTATATTTAATAATCTCCATATCCTAGCTTCAGGACTAAAAACATTGTTATCAGGAGGTAACATCCAGAATTCAGCAGGATTATCAATAGAAGGATTTTTTAACGCTTCAATTATTTGATCTTTAGTTTGTAAAGATGAATTAATTATTTGTTTATTTTGACCCGGAATAGTATCTACTCTTATGTAAGCTGACTCAGGAAAATCTATTTCTTTAACCATTTTTTTATAGTGTTCATAATTATCTTTTAAAGCTATTAATTCCATTGCTTCATCTAAATCTTCTAATCTTCCTCCTCTGTAAATAGCTTCTAAATCTACGCTTTTCATTAAGCTATTAACATAACTGTCAGAAAGAAGTTTATATGAAATAATTTTACCACTAGGTAAATCGTTAGATCCCACAGAAACTAAATTTAAATTTTCTTTATTATCAAAAATTTGATTGTATACTCTTTCAGGTACATTTTGTGCTGAATATCTTTTAAGTATATCAATACGATCTTCTACAGAAGTTTCATTATTAACAAGATTAATTTCTTTTTTAGTAGGAGCAGCATATGATCCTATGTCATAAAATTGTTCTTTATTGAATAAAAGATAATTAGGATTCTTTTTCATTTCAGGACTTAAAGCATTTTTATTGGCTTTATTATTAGCTTTTATTATAACTTCATAAGCAAGAGGTTTAGAGCTTTTTCTACTTTCCCAATACTTAGGATCAGAACCATCTATTTCCCATAGCTCTACTTCTTCTTCTAACTCTACATCATCTTCATCTATTTTTAAATCTCTTGTAGGATCAGAGCCTTTCTCTGCTTCTATATAACCTGCTTTTTCTACATCTTCTGCAAGTCCTACCTTTAAACCTCTACCAGTAGCTTCTGCTCTTTTAGGATCTTTAGTAGTATCTTCAAAATAACGATAAGCTGCTTTTTGATCTTCTACAGTTTTAAGACTTTTTAACCATTCTTCTAATTCTTCTTCAGACTCAGGTAACAAAAAATCATCTTCTTCATCTGAAGATTTAACCATTCTATAGCCAGTTTGTTTGCCCATAGTATCTACTTTAGCTTGTAAAAGAGCATCCCCCATAGCTGTTCTTTTAACATTAGAATCTTCTAGGCCACCAAAACTTACTTCTTCAGCGTCAAATTCTGGAGTATCATCACCTTCTAAATTATATTTATCTACTGCTCCTTCAATATTACGTTGGCTATCAGCAGTTAAAAATCTAGTTCCTTTACCTCCTGCTGTAATAGGTGAAGGTATATTTTCTAGATCTTTAGATATTCCTACATCAACTAGATTTCCATAATCATCTATGATATAATCTTTTCTTTTAGATAAATCTATCACTTTAATAATATCTGGATCAGTTAATGCTTGACCATAGTACTTAATAGAATCATAACCTTCATCTTCCATAAGTTTAGTGAATTCTCTATTAAATCCATCAAGTATAGTTGCTATAACTTCATCTTCATCAAATATAGAATTTTCAAAATCCATGTTATAAACATCATTAAGAACACCTGTTAAATCTTTTCTAAGAGAAATAAACTTTTGCTTAGGATCTTTTTCTAATGTAATTTCTCTCCCTCTAGCACCTTCTCTTTTTTTAATTTCTTCAGGTACTTTAATACCTGTCCAACCTTCATAAATTGTTTCAGTTTCTTTTCTTCCTTTAGTAACATCATTAAGAAATTTATCATCCCATAAAAGAAATACAGGAGAATCCTGAACATCTCCTTCCCATTCAAAAGGATTCTTAACTCTAGCTTTACCTTCAGTTCCTTCCCCCGCTAAATTAACTCTATATCCATAAACAGGACTTTCTTTATTTACAGTGTTAGATAAATTAACTGTAGCTTTTTCTACAGAATCTTCTGTAAACATATCAGCATAACGATTAGTTTCATCAGCATTAGTTTGTATTATATTTCCTGAATCAATATCTTTTATTATGCTTTCTTGAGGTTGAAATTGTAATCGTTTTAAATAAGGAGAAACAGCTTTATAAATATTATCATTAAGAATTTGATCTAAACTAAAATTAGATTCTTCTGCAAAAGTTTCTAAGCCTGATCTAACTATTCGTCCTAAACTATATCTTTGTCTAGGTTCTTCATCTATAATAACACCTGCTGTTACATTATAAGGTAATTGTGTGTAAGGATTTATTTTATTGCTAGGATTTGTTGACGCATTATCAACTTTATGATATACTTCTCCTCCTTCTACATATCCTTGATACGCTTTCTGATACTGTCTATAAGGTCTATTATAAGCTGCATAAGGGCTAGGATATTGTTTAGGCTTAGTAGTTCCCATTCTAACACCAACTTCATAATCAATATCTTTACCAAAACCTTTTACATTTTTTTTAAAATCTAATTCTTCTCCTGTAGCTTTACCAGCTAAAAATGATGCTGTATCTAATGCTGAATAAAATGGAACATTAGTTGTAGCTACTTCTCCTAATCCTTTTCTATACAAAGCCATATCAACAACATCACCTACAATAGGCCCTGATATTCCTTTAGCTACAGAACCTAATAAACCACTACCATATTCTTGATTCTTAGTAATGTTAAATAAATATTCTCCATATCCTAAGCCACCCCATCTGCTTACAGCGTCTGTTATAATTTCAGGATATTCTTTTTCTAAGCTTTCTCCGTTACTTCTTACAGCATTAATTCCAGCAGCTACTCCTGTCATTAATAAAGCAGTACTTAATACTTTACCTGACCCTGTTACAGGATCTCTTTTCATTTGTATTAAAAAATTCTTTAAAACTGTATTAGTAAATGCAGTAGGATAACCCATGAATTGAAAAAGAACAGTACCTACAGGATGTTGTTGTATATGAGGTCTAGTTACTGCTGCTTTAGAAGGATCAAGAATAACTTCATTAGCAAATCTAGCTGCTCCTTGCATTACATTACTTTCATAATATTGATCCCAATCATATAATCCTGTGATTGCATTAGCATCTTTTTCTTTATTATACATTTGACCATTACGTTTTGTAATCCATTCTTTTCCTAAATGAATATTAACACCTAAATCTGAAAGTTCTTGAGCAGCTCTTTTGTATTTTCTTTTATTTGATTTAGAAGGTTTAGCTATTTTTTCTAATTCTATTATAGTATCTAAATTTCTTCTAATAAGATCTTTACCCATAGTAAACGCAGCTAATTGAACAGTCCTAGTCCATCCACTTAGCCCTGTATATTTGAAAAAGTTTTCTTGGATTTTTCTACCTGCTACACTCTGTATACCTTCTCCAGTTAAAGAATCTACTCGTTGTGCTACTGCTTGCTCTAATGCAAGATAGACACGATGCATTTCTCTATAAGCTTCATCACTTGTTAAATTATGTTGATCTTGTAAAAGTTTTTTAGTAGAATCAAAATTTTGTTGAGCTGCATTTTTAATCGTTTGCCCTAAAGCTTTTATATACTCTCCTCCACCAACTCTAGTTAAAGGAATAAGAATTTCTGTTAAACTGGAAAGTGTGGCTAAAGGAAGGTGGGCTACTTGTTGAGATACTTTAGCAAAGTCAGCAATATTATTAGCTGCTGAAGCATCAAAATATTGTTTACCTAAGCCTGTTGCATATTCATAAAGACTTTGTAGTTCTTTAGCATCTCTAGCAGAAAGAGGTTTACCTGCTGCGTGTAGTTGGCCTCTAATTGAATTAGGGTCACTTATATCTCCTATCCATCTATTTTTAAAATCTTGAACATTCACTCCTAGTGTTTTAGTTCTTGCAAATAACCTAGCACTAGAGTTAAAATAATCTCTCATGAGCATATTAAAATCATTATCTACAAAATCTCTAATTTTACTATCATCAACCATAAATAAACTTCTAGGGCTAAACGATGATGGAGCCATTGTTCCTAAAGTTTCAACATCTAAAGTATCTACTAGATTTTTCTTATCTAGCATATCTTCTATAATTTGATCAGCTACTTTAATTTTTTCTCTTCGTACTTCTCTAGTATCAGGAAGAAATTTAGTTACTATATTCTTTCTGCTTTCTTCTATTTCGTCTATAATCTGACCTAAGCTGTGAAACTGAACATCATTCCAATTTACTCTACTGTATATGTTAGCAGGTACTTCAGGCTCTACTAGTTTTTGAAAGTTTTTTATTTTTTTCTGTACTTCTACAGCAGGTAAAGTTTCAAATTGATTAATTAAATTGTCATATTCATTAGATATACGCTCTAAACGATACATTTGTTTTTGTTGTTCTTTTGGAAGATACTTAACAACAGTATCATAAGGAAGTGTTACGGCTCCTTCGTCTACTAGTATATCAGCTAACTCATCTCTACGTTCACTTACAACACTCCATCTCCATCTTCTAGGCATCCAATCATTAGGGCCTCTTCTAAGCTTACGTCTAATAATTCCTACATCATTACCATCTCTAAGAACCATATCAGCTACTACTCTTACTCCTCTAGCAGCATCTTTATGTATATCATTAGCATCTGGAACAGCTTTATCCCAATTATTTTCAGGAGTCTGCATTAATCTAAATAAAATATCTTCATCTGTTTTAGACATTTTACCATTGCGTTTCATTAATGGGCCTAAAGCATCTTCAAAAGCTACATTGTATTTGCCAGCATAATCATCTAACTCTTGCTTATAGCTTCTACCTAAAAAATCTAGTTTATTTGGGGCATCTTCTTTACCTTTAAAAGCATCGTATCTAAACATTTTTAAAAGAGATTTTAGTGTATCAGAATCTTGAGCCATTGTTAAAAATCGAGTAGTTGGCTTACCTATCGTATTTGATATAAGAATGTCTTTAAGTTTATTTGTTCTATAAATTAAATCAGAATCTTTAAGAGATGTTTCATCTGAAAATCTTAAAATATTTTGTCTTGCTTCTGATAACGGAAGACTTTGAAGACCTTTAGTTAAACCTCCTCCTAAAGCTCCTCCTAGAAAAGTTCCAAAAGCTGTGTTTAATCCAATATCGTAGTAATCTAAACCTTGTCGTAAATCAATTCCATCTACGTCATCTCTTTCTTGAGCTAAATAAGTATGCATTCCATCCCATATAGCTCCTTCACCTGCTCCAATTATTGCATTTTTCTTAACTTCTGAATTATAATAATCTTTTATAGCTCTTAATCTTTCTGTTCTAGCTTTTCTAGTTCCTCCTCTAACATTCATTAACCCTACTTCTCTTAAAGTTTGAGTTAAAGGTTTGTCTTGAACAAAAGATTTACCTACTTGTTTTAAACCTAACTGTGCAGTTTTACCTAAAGCTGCTCTAGCTCCTAAAGACATTCCACCTGTTGCAGGAGCAAATAAAGCAGAAAGCAAAAGAGAAGGATCTGTAATCATGTCAATACCAATATCACCAGCAGCTTTTACATATTGATTAAAACCACCCATATCAGCATTATCAAATCTATTTTTAAGATAACGATAATCAGCCTTTTGTTGATCAGAAAGATTAGGTAATTCTTGAAAAGCTCTATAGGCTCCATCAGCTAAATTCCAATCAGCATCTCTAAAATATTCATAAAGGTCATCAACAGTACCACCTTCATTAATACTTTTTAAAAATCTTTCAGCAGTCTGAACATACTCCTCATCATTTTCTAAAGTATCTAAACTTTCTAGAGGACGTAAAGAATTTTTATTTCTTGGAGTAAAATAACTTTCATATGTATCTTGAAGAGATTCATTTATTGCTTGCTGACTTGCATAGTATGCCATTAATTATTCCTAATTATATTGTTTTCTTGTATTCTTCTACAGTCCAATTTTTTAAATTAAATTTCCCACTATTATGGAATTTTAAAAGTTTAACCCAATCAAGTTTTGATTTAGAAGATGAAGGTAAAAATGAAGCTGAATAATGATTCAATCTATCTTGAACAGTATCCTCACTTGTTGCTGATACTTTTTTATTAGGGAATAACATAGCAAGTTTTTTATAGCCCATTAAATTATCCCATAGGTTTTCATCAGTAATAACAGGTATGCCTTTTACTTTTTCTTTTAATCTTTCAAATTCTTTATTTTTTTGAGAAGGAGTTAAAGTATTAACAAATTTTCTATAAGCAATAAGTTCTTCAGAGTTATCTATTTTTGTTTTATTTGATAATCTTTCTTTATCATCTATTTGTTGTTCTTTAGCTCTTTTTTCTAAGTAAGTTTTCATATTTTTTGGATTTGATAAATCTACACCTTGAGAATATTTATCTTTTTCACTACCAAAAATTGTGTCTAAATTAATTAAAGTTACTAATTGGTTAACACTAGTACTATCTTCTTCAGAAAATCCTTTAGGAGCTTCCTCCATTATTTCACGATACAAATATCTATCTCTTTCTATATCAGATTCAAATCCTTCTTGAACTTCAAATTGCCCACTTGCTATTTGATCATCTATTTGTGCCATTTCTTCAGAAGATATAGTATTTATAAACTGTTTAGCATTTTCAAGTTGTTTATCAGGCAAAGTTTCTTTAGGAACTAGTAAACTATCTTCAGGCTGAAAAAGTTTTGCTCTTTCTTTTTGTCTTTCTTTTATAGGAGCAAGTTCTTTATCTAATATACGTTTAACAATTTTATCTTTATTAGCTTCATAGTATTCTTCATAAGGAACCTCATTCCCTTTATCATCTGGAACAAGAGCTTCATTAATTACCTCTACTAATTCTTTTGCATCTTCTGGTAATTCTTTAGCTTTTCTAGCTTCTAAAACTATTTGTGCTAATTCATCTGGAGTTCTTCTAGGTTTTGAAATTTGTCTAGCTTCAATAACTTTTTGCCTTAATTCATCTATTGTAGCTCCTTCTGCCGAGGGTACTATAGCATCAATAACACTATCTATTATATTTGTAGTTTCAGTAGGCTCGTCAGTTACTTTTTTTTTAAGGCTCTCATTTATAGAATAAGAAGGGTCTAAAGCTGCTTCTAAGTTTAATTCTTTTAATACTTCTTTTACATAAGGATCTGCAATTATTTCATTAAAAGCTTGATAATCTTCTTCAAGTTTTTCTCTTCTATCAAAGAATAAACCACCTTGTCGTTGTCCTTCTTCAATTTCTTTTTGAAGTATGGCTGCGTTAAGATTTATGCTTCTATTTAATTCTATAGCTTTAGCAAGTTTTACTTCAATAGGTTCTACATGAGGATTTTCTCTTCTTAATCTTGATATAGTTTTTGGTGTTAACATAGGATTAAAATACCAGTTACCAACAAATCCTTCACCTACATTTAAACCATAAGATCTACCAGCAGTTTCAAGAGCAGTTGTAACATCAGAAGGTATAGCTGTTATTATTGTTTCTGCTTGGCTTTCTTCAGTAAAAGGATTGTATAATCCTGTTTCTTCATTTTTAGATAATTTACCAAATTTATCTTCAATAAGCTCTTGAAGTTCTAAAGCCATAGTAGGACTATTATTACTTCTTAAATCTTGTACAGCTTTATTAGCCTCTGTTACTATTCTATTTTTTTCTTCTATATTAAGAGCGCGTGTTGTAGGTAGTTGTAATGATCCTAAATAAAAATCATCACTTAAAGATCTTTCTTTTGTAGCTTTATTTATTCTCATGTACTTTCCAAAAGCTTGTGTACCTCTTAAATTTGATTTAGAATAGTCCATTAAAGAATTCATTATTACATTTTGATCAGGATCTTCAATAAATAACTTACCATCTACTTCTTTAGTATTTTTAATTATTGAATTTGCAAATATACTTAATAGTCTAGGATCACTACTATCTATCATTCCTCCAAACATACTTTTTTTAGGATCTCCTCCATATTGCATAAGTTTAGCTACATGATGATTATTAGTAGCAATCGTATTTTCTATCATATGCCAATGTGTTTTATAACCATTAAGTGATGCTACGTTTAATCTTCCACTATCTTCTCTTGTAGTTTGTATTAGGCGTTGTGCAATTTTTCTATCAAGCTCTTTTTCTTTAACCATAAACTCAGGTTCATTAATCATAGTCATCATATAAGCATTAGCTCTAGTTGCTATTTTATCTGCCCTCTCAGGAAAAGGTAAACCTTGAAATACTTCAGATACTAATTCTTTTCTTGTATTTTCAGTTATTCTTGGATCGTCAAATCCTTTTAAAGTAAACATAACGTCTTGAGGAAAAGCTTCTAAAAGTTCACTTTTATCTTTAGCATTATTTTGATCTAATAAAGTTTGTAATATAGTGTTAGGTGCGCCCCAATTATCATCAAGTATTTCCATATGAGCTATAAGTTTTTTATCTTCTCGATTTTTATTTGGTTTAGCTTTTAATGCTTTTAGTTGTTTTCTATGATTTAGTCTTTGTGTTGCAGAAGCAGCAGGAAGATCTGCATAATCTTGTATATCTCTTTGATATTCATTCCAAAGAGCTTGAATTTCTCCTCTTACATTAGGCCCTCCCTTTTTAACAACTGCATCAATTTGAGTATCTAAATGAGATCTTCTAACTTTTACTCCATCTGTTTCATTAAAAGTTCCTATAGTAGAAAGAAGCCATGCATCCATAATTTTTTCTTTAGGTGGAAGTTCATTTTGCTGTAACCCTAATTCTTCTTGTAAACTAGTAACAGAACTACGCATTAAAGATAATTGAAAACCTACTAAATCTTGATTTTTTCCTTTTATGTGTACAAAAGCATTATTAGGAAGAACATTAAAATATCCTAATTTAGCATCTCTAACTTGTGATCTTACACCTTCTAAGTCTAATGCTTGTCCAGAATTTTCCCAAACAGTCACAGCATTCTCAGCTTCTATAATAGGAGCATTTAACATATTAGCCATTTTAGATTGTAAATAAGCATCAGCTAATTTTATTCTTCGTTCATCACTTCCTGTAATTCTACTAAGAGTATTAGAATTTCTTAAAACATTAGATCCAAGTCCTTGTATTAATTTTTCAGCTTGTTTATAATTAGACTCAAATTCTTTTTCATCAAATTTTTGAGACATTTTTATTTTTTCAGCTAAGTTAGATCTGTAACCTGTATAAAGTTCATTAGCTAATTTATAAAATTGATTATCTTCTTGAGAAGGTACTAAATCTTTTCTAGCTTTAAAATCTTCATAAGTCATTGTAGGGTGAGCAGCAAAATAGTCAGGTCGTGCTTTCTTTAGCATCTGCCAAGCTTTTGGCCCTATAATAGCATCCTGATCATCTTCATTATCTATGTCCATAAAATTTCTTTTAAATTGACTATGTATAGGCTCATACTCTTCTTTAAGTTCTCTATATTCTTGGGCATCTGATCTCATTTTACCTAGCTCAATACTTCTATCTAATTTCTTTTGATCTAGTATTTCCATTTGTCTGTCTTGTTCTAAAGCATCAACGACATTAAAAATAGCTCCTAGTCCTGTCATTATTTTTTCAGATTTTGTAGGACGTACAAAAGCCTTAGCTCTTCCTACATCAGATAATAAACTTGGTACAAAGCCATAATTCATTTTATGTCTGCGATAATCATCAGCCATTATTGTTTCTCCATAAGACTTACTTTAGGTATGTCTGCTTTTTCTATAGTTTCTAAAATTTTATCAGGAACACTTTCTTTTGTAATAGGAGGCATTTGAACTCCAAAGATTTTAGAATTATGCATAAATTCTTTATTCTTTTGTAGTAACTCAACTTCATCTTCTTCATCTAATTCACTGTTCTCTCCATCATAAATTTCATAATCTCTTATATCTGCTCTTTCTGCTAAAGCCATTAGAATAACCATAAGAGGTTCTGCTAGAAGTAACATCATATCAGGATTCCATTTACCTGCTCTGAATCCTTGTTCTAACATAAGTTGAGCTATAGAAGCTATGTCCATTCTTCCACTTGCTAAAACTTGTATAAGAGAAGCTAGTCTTTCTTCTTCTTCAAATAGTCCTGCTAAAATACTATCTAAAGCTGAATTAACTGTTGTATGTTCAGGAGGCTTTTCCCAAGCATAAGGTTCATCAGGATCATTTGTTAATGATTGACCCGGAATAGGTTTACTAAAGGGACTAATTTTCCCTACCATATTAGTATCTATGTTATTACTTTCAGCCATAAATTAAATTCCCATTACGCATCAGCGTAGTTATTAAAAGGTGCGTATGCTCCATAAGCGTAACCCATTCCTGCATTCTGATGAATTTTTTTAATTATTGCAGAAGCAGATGTAGGAGTAGCATTTCTTAAAGGCTCATAAAAATTATCAGCTTGTCTAGAAGTAATAAGTTGACTTCCAACTTCTAAATTTCTAGATACTTGATCTATAGCGGCAGGATTATAAGAAGGAGGTCTAAACTCTTCTTGCTTTCCAAACATAGCTTGACCTGTAGTGTACGCTCCATAAGATGTTTTAGCTACAGAAGTTTCTGAAAGTGCGCCTGTATATCCAGTAAGTTCTCCCCATGATTTATTTACTGCATGACTTACTTGAGCTAAAGGGCCTCCAGCCGCAGCATCTGATATAGTAGCAAATTCTGATGCACCTCTATAATCACCAGAGGCTCTTAAACCTAATTTAGCAGATAAAGGATCATAAGTTTCACTGTCTGGATACAATCCTGTAGTTTTATCATACCACTCTCTAAAATCTTTATTTTGCATAAATTGTTCTTTAGTTCTTGTTGTAAATGTATTGTGAAATGTAGAAGCATTTAATTGATCTCTAGTTAAAGGTTTTCCAGTAGCTTTATCTACCCAATTTCCAGTAGGCCCTTCAAAACGAAAAGAATTATTACTTGCTAATATTTGATTATTATTGCTAAATTGTTCAGGAGTCATTACACTTTCTAAAGCATCTGATACAGAAGTATTTTCAACATTTAAAGCTGTTTTAAAATTTTTAATATTAGCACTCATTTCAGGTTTAGCAAATGAAGTACCTCTAAAAGCACTATCTTGAGGAATTGTAAATTCTCCTGTAATTACATCACCAGTTGATAATCTTGTTTGCGCTCCTACTCTTCCACCTGTCATAAAATCTAAAGTTCTTTTTGTAGCATCAATAGGACTAGTAAAAACTTCTCCCATTTGTTTAGCAGCAGCTCTAAATCTTTGTCCTAAATTAACAGCAGCTTCTTTATTAGTTATCGACACAACTTTTGAACCTATGATATCTTTTCCACCTTTAAGTTTAAGTCCTCCTTCAGGAATAGCAGATCCTACTATTTTCTCAGGTACTATTTTTTTTATTACTTCCCCTCCAACTTTTTCTGTAGTTTTTGTAGCAACTAAAGTAGCTTGTTTAGTAGCTCCAGCCCCTGTAGTTACTGTTCCTGAAAAAAAAGAACTAAATATTTGAGGCAATGCTACAGCAAGCATTATACCACCTAGAATTTTACCTACTTTAGATTCAAAAAAGTCTCCAATTTTTTTACCTACTTTTTTAATACCTCGACCTATTCGTTTGAAAAAATCCTTCATGTTCGATCCTCCACTTTCCATGTTTCTGGCGCGTCTATTCCTAAAGCTTCCAAAGATTTTAGTACAGTATTGTTAAAACCAGAATCCCAATGTTTAGAATCATAAGCATCTCCTCCTGCTCCTAAAGCAGCAATAACAACAGAAGCCATTCGTTGCTCAGCAGCTTCATATGATTTCCAATCATGATCAGCTATATCTCGTTGCTCTTGCCATAAGAATGACAAAGCTTGAGGAGTTAAAGAAAAACTATTCATTGCGTTCTGCATGTTGACAGCATTCTGAGCAGCAGTATTCACCTCGTTTGACCTCCTCCTCCATGCCACATTTGCAGCTTGCACAGCCGCAGCATTTGTTGCGTTCCATGATTCCCTCCTAAATTTATATTCAGCGTTTGCTTTATCAATGTCTTGTCTCATTTGAGCATTAAACTTTTCTACATCTACTTCTCTATCAACTCTTCTAGCTTCTGCTGCATTTTCTTGAGCTATATTAAATCTTGACATATCATTAGCAGCAGCAGCATTAGCCATTTCAGTTTCTTTTTGAATATTAGTCATGAACATATCTACTTTGTTTTGTTCAGTAATATTAAATTGTTTCATTAAATTTTCAGCAGATTGATTACTTAGTATTCTTTCGTTTTCTATTTGAGCTTCAACCATCTTAGCTTGTTGTTCGTTATTTAAATTAGCCATATCCATTTTAAGAAATGCATTAGCATTATTTATTCTTGCTCTTGTCTGCATATCTGCTTCAGCTATATTTTCTTGTGAAGTTATAACAGCATTTTGAACTGCTGCTTGTTGCCTATTATTAGTTTCAGTTAAAGCTACTGTTTGGAAAAATTTAGCATTAGTAACTGCTGCTTGTTGTTGAGCATTAAAGTTTGCCATGTCCATTTGAAATGCTACAGATGCATTTTGCATAGCTGTTTCTTGAGCCATTTGAGCATTCTGAGCAGCTTCTTGAGCTTCTATGTTTTTAGATTGAGCTACACTGGCTTGAATTGCTTGTGCATTAGATTGTGCAATAGGCATAGCACTTTGTATAATAGCATTAAATAATGCATCACGACCTACTGTAGAAGCACTTAAACCTCTTTGAGCTAACATCTGATTAACTGCTGCTACTGCTGGTCTAGCCCATGCAGGAGGCTCACCTTTTTCCATACCTTCAAGAAGACCTTCTATTTGAGTACTTACAAGAGCTTCTTCTGGAAGACCTTCTATAACACCTCTTTCTTCTTCAGTAAAATCTAATACTCTTTCTTCTAAAGCTTCAGGATCATTACCTATTTCTTTAATTTCTTCTTCAGATAGTCCTGCATTTCTTAATTGTTTTTTATACCTAGTAATTTTTCTTTCAGAAAGTCCTGCTACTTTAACTGCGTTTGCTTTAGCTTCTGGACTTAAAGTACCTGTTACTGCATCTACAAGAGCTTTATTAGTTTCTGGATCATCTGCTTGGTACTCATCAGCAAACTTTGCAGCTTCTATATCAGCAGTATCAGTTACTTTAACTTTATCTACGTCTACTTGAGACTCATCAGATATATCAGCTACTTCTTTCATTTTAGTAGTACCGTCAGCTAATATAATAGGCTGACCTGTGACAGGATCTATATCAGGAACTAATTTAGTTCTTTTAGCTGCTGTTACTGTAGCATCTTCA
>VTLG01005951.1_pt1 | contig 30231 bp, 40 predicted proteins | sample 4694571 | NCBI WGS metagenome assembly VTLG01 (sample SAMN12604809, study PRJNA352737) | marine metagenome | biome: ENVO:00000447; feature: ENVO:00000209|ENVO:00000569|ENVO:01000036; material: ENVO:00002151; isolation source: viral sequences binned using virsorter ...
TACCATCAGTAGCAGTTGTTACAGTTGTTTCCCCGCCAGAGGCTGTGAATACAAAATATTCAGCTTGCCCTTGTCCGGGTTCTTGTCCTAAGTATGCCATGTTTATCCTTTAGGGTATTTATCTTTAGTTTTCTTGATTACTGCTTTCCAAGCATTGATGCCATTATGGTAAATCTCGTCTAGCTGATCTGCGATACTTGGGTATTCAGAGGCTCTGGATCGTTGGTATTCGTTTGCATCGTATTCTGCCTGAAGACGTTTAAACTCAGCATCTATTTCTGCTTCTGTTGGAGGTGTTTGACCTGATAAATAGTGCATACCAGTGCCATCCGAACCCCCCATTAATTCACCACCTACTAACGACTTTATTGCTTCAAATCTTTTTATCATTTTTACCCTTGTATCTCTTGTGCAATTATTATCATACCTCCATTACTTGAAGATGGGCCCATGTAACAGTTACCAGTTGAAATATCACGCATTGAAGGACGATAAGTTACTGCACTTGTTGTATTAGGTGAATCAATCCAATGATAAGTTGCCACATTCCCTGCCCCATGATCTGAAGCAAAAAGTTCTGCAATACCCTGACCAGAAGTTGAGTTTGATGCTAAGTAAGTTACTGTTGCACCACCTGAAATTGATCGATAAAAATCAACTGTGGCTTCACCCTCTGTATTTTGAAATTCAAAATTATAACTAGTTGACAAAAATATTTTATTACTGGTAGAGCTTGGTGTAATTGTGACTTCCAAATTAGTCGTTGCTGGTGTATTGAAAATTGCACCACTAGTATCAACAGCATATTGAGTATCACTAACTGTATCAAAAACTGTCTGAAGTACATGACCAGCAGGGAAAGTACAATTTGCCATGTTAGCAATCGTTGGTGTAACCAACGTAGGAGATGCTAGATTAGCCTTTAAATCTATTTCAGCTTGAGTTGCAACATCGGCTGCCACCTTAACTGCGGAGATACTTCCGTCTGGTATGTCTGCTGATGTTAAAGCTGCCGAAGCTCCTTTTCTTCCTAAGTAAGCCATTATGTTATCTCCAGAAAACTCATTATCACATCACATGAAGATGCGGTATTAGATGTTACAGTTATTTTATCGCTAGTCATAAGCACAATCTTTTGATCACCTCCTACTGCTACAAGAGAGCCACCAGTCGGTATCGGTGCATCCTTTACAATGTGCGTTGTATCACTACCATTAATTAACTGCACAGTTACGTTAATAACTCCTGAGGTTACATTAGCTAGTGTCATACCAATTAGTGTAGTCTCAGTACTAGAAGCTACAACTGCTCCTACATCTACTGGTGATGTGCCAACTTGCCTTAGAGTTCTGTTCTTAAAAGCATTTGCCATAATTATCCTTTATTGTTAGTTACCCTAATGCTATGGACATACTGATCGCTTCTCCCACAGCAATGTTAGTTACTGTTACAGAGTTTAAAGCGGCAATCTCCCATGCAGAGCCATTATAAACTTTTAATTGATTGGCAGTTGAGTCATATGCTAAGTCACCTTCTGCTATTGCATTACCAGTACCATTAGTTGAAGGTGCTGGCGAGAAGTTAGATACTTGATATTTCTCAGCAATACCAATCGCACTATTAATATCTTTGGCTTTCTGTATTGAACCCATGCCTCTATATGAGACATTAACAGGAGTGCTATGCCCGTCAGGAAATAGTATGAAAGCTCTATCATAATCTACATAAAACTTAGTAGACGCTATGGCACCTAACGTAGTAACCTCAGTTTCCCCTGCAACCGCAGGTCCAGGATTACTGCTATAGAAGTTAAGTGCGGCGGGTCTTTCTTTCAAGTACCCTATTTCGTATGCAGTCCCTGCTTGGCTTGTAATACCATACAATGTAACTGCTTCGTTAGTAATAGTAGTTAATTGCCATGTAGTGTTGTCAATATCAAGACGCTGATCGCTAATATCACCACTAACAGTAACAAGTTGAGGACTAGGAATCGCCATATTATATCTCAGTCAAATGTAAATTTAAGTTCACCGGCATTAAACTTAGGGGCCGGATCACCATTGTTTATTGTTTTAGCAAATTGGAGTTGAGCTTCTATTATTAAATTTCCACTAGAGGCCGCATCCCACACACCAACGTGTGTAGCTATACCCCAGTTTGCACTCGGAACACCGAATGTAATAGTAGCGGCATTCTCAACTGTTCTAGCATCGGAAGAAGAAGCCCTAGTAAATCCAGATCCTCTAGTTACCGCTACTCTAGCATAAGTAGTACCAGAGGTAGAGACTTCAGTTCCACCTGAGCTATCATCACCATAGGCCGCAGTATGTAATCCTATATACCACGAAGCTGGTGAACTATGGCTATATGCCACCGCCTTAAAGAGATGATCTATTAGCTTCTCTTCAAGGTAATTTGTCATTATACTCATTGTTGTTTCCTTTCTTGTTTATCAAGTTCAGCAAATGCTTGCTTAAACCATTTATTAGCAAATAAACCACGTTTTTTAGCCAATGCTAAAAATCTTTCTCCCCAATCTGTATTCTCAACCTCCCTATACTCCTCATAAAACCTTTTAGCTCTATACTCATAATCATTAATATTACGCAATTTAGTCCACCAATCTAGAGGAGGTATATTCCAATGAATTGCTTGTAAACCATGATCTTCTTTCCACATTTCTAATAAAGCTCTTGCTCCTATTTCTTGTTTAATAAGACCTTTCATTTTAAGCTGTTCCTCAGGCTTAGAATCCTCAATTAAATCCATAACCTGATCCATAAATTGGTTAGAGTTAATATCACCTCTATGAAACTTAAATAATGGATCAACTATCTTTTTATCATACTTATAATAAACTTCAGAACCTGCTTCTTTCTGAGCTGCGGTACCAGACTCATGTTCTACCCATGAAGGGTTAGTTTGTGTTAAAAACTTTCTAAGGCCTGCTTGCTTAGATGCTTTTTGGATCATAGTATTTTGAGTCTCTCTTGGGTAGCCTCCATGTTCCCACAAAAAAGATCCAACAAGCCAAGTCATTGGATTTGCGGCTATAAAATAATCAGCGGCCGCCTGTATTCTAGCAGGACTTGTCATTGCTGAAGGGGCTCCAAGTGCATCTAATACTTGCCCAGTTGCAATCGCAAGACTGGTTGTAGGAATACCTCCAGTCCTATAGTCATTAATCTCATCTTTATGCTCTCGCACAGGACCTCTATAAACCTTATTACCATTCATATCCACATTTCCAGTAAATACATCTAATACTTTTAAGGTAGGAGGTATCATGTTTGAAAACTCTACCGGAGAAGATACTGCTAAAGCATCCCATGCCATCTGAACAACATCCATAGGAGGCATTCCATCCTCACCATAATAAAACCTATCTAATTGTAATTGTAATGCCATATTAGCTAAAGAAAATACAGGGTTGTAAGCACCTTTAATTTTAATTAATTGCCTTACCTCTTGCCCCTTAATTTGATCTTGCTCTGTTGCACCTGTAGGAACCATAAAAGGGTATCTCATCCTAGTTTCCCAAGGTATGTGTTTAAATATACCACCATTAGTTTCTGAAGCAGGCCAATGATATTCAATAAATGCTCTAGACATACCAATACCAAGAGCTAATTGGCTCATAACAACGGCCGCCCTTTTAGCTCCTGCTACAGTTTTTAGTTCACTAAGGTTTGATGCTAATATCTGAGCTTGAGCATTGGCAAATGGAATCATAGTATCAAAAAACTCCATAAATGCACCACGCCTTGAGTAATTTAAACGTCTTAAAGACTCATGAGCAGCCTCTTTATCAGTATATTTACCTGTGTTTTTAAGCATTTGTGTCTCAGTCATTCTAGTGGCAACTTCCATAGTATGACCGAATTTCCCTACCTTATCAATAAGACCGTTATAATACTTTTTATAAGTATCTCCCCAACCACCTCTATTTAGATAGTCAGTAGACCTTTTCATTTGTTCCTGAGCCGCTATAGAAGATACAATGGTATTAGTAGTACCATCATTCATTACATAGTCTTTAAATTTTTGGTCTTGTTTCCATGCTGACTTAAAATTCTCCATAAATGGGAATGCTCCAGACTCTTTATTGTAAATATAAAATTCACCAAACATATCTGGAACATATTTACCAAGAGATTGGTGATGTGTCATTACATGAAACAAATCAAGTGGATGTGTAAAGATGGCAAAAAATGGATTAGTTGCAACCGCTGATAATTGTGTAGCTTGTGTACCTGAGGCGGCTCTTAATATTCTTGATAAACTAGCTGGCATCATCCTAGATTGTTGCTTCTCTATCATATCAGCTAACTTAGCTTCTACCCAAATACTTTCCTCATTACCTTCTTTCATGTACCTTTTTTCCACAAAATTATGCTTAGGTACTATACCACTTGCCCCTTTATTCGGGTTTTCAAATTTCCATAAGGGAGATGACATGGTAGCCATTTCTGACCACAACGCATTTCTTGCAATACCTGTTTCTACTTTACTTATCCACTCTTGCATTAAATGCTCAATATTAGTTACCTTATCTTTTTTGCTAGCATCTGCCATTAAATCATGTAAAAACTCAGTTTCTTTTACATCAGAGGTTTTAGTTTTTCTAGCACCTTCATCTAAGATATAGTTTTGAAACTTCTTAGTAGCATGGTCTATTGTTTTTTGTGGTACCCATTTATAATCTTTTAATATTTGATATGTCTCAGGGCCAAATAATCCTGCTTCATGCGCCCTATCAAACATTTCAGCAAATTTATTTTCAATAATATCAATCTTCTTTTGCATACCTTTGAAGCCATCTAACTCAGCAAATTCTCTATCTGCCTTTCTCTCTAGCTCTTGCAACTCTCTTCTTATGTCCTCACCTCTCTGAATCCTTTCTCTAGGCACAGCTTTTAACTCTTCACCTCTAGGACCAGTTTCATGGCCAGCTCTTTTAATGAAATCTAATTCAGCTCTTTGAGTTATATGGGCAGTAAGCAAAGCACGATACCGAGGACTCATATCAGTAAATCCAACTTTTTCAATTATCTCCTGCATTTGTAATTGTATCTTACCGCTAGTCAAGTAATTTAACTGCACCGCATTCCTTAGTGCTGTCCCTCCAGGCATTTTCTCTAATAAGTCATACAACCTGCCTTTGCCATCTACTAACATTTTATATGCTTGGTTTAAAAGAGTAGGCTCAGTCTCAGCTTCAATCCTTTTTAAGGCATTATGCAATAACTTATCATTCTCTAGGATAGTATTAATAGTATTATCAGCCCATTTATCTATATTAGCTATAGACTCAGGTCGCTTAACAAATGCTTTAGGTTTTCTATGAATATGACCATAGTCTTTATACAATCCATGCTGAATTAATCCACCCTTATTAGGATAAGTATTTGGCTTATTTTCTACATAAGTCTTAGCCGACTCTTCAATAAGCGCCCTATGTGCATTTTTTAGTTTAACATCATCTCCATATAATTGCTGAAATTCTTTTAAACTTACTTGGTGTGTTCTTAACTTTTTACCATTTTCATCTATAGCTACATAACCTTCTGCTTGATCTTTCTCTTTCGCAATCTTTAGTATTCTATCCTTATATGTAACAGGAGTTGCCTTTGCTCCCTGCATTAAACTTTCATACTTTGGATTATCCTTCATAAAGATAGCATCGGCATCATTGACTGCATCTAAAATAATCTTAGAGTTTTGGACATTAGTAGCTCTATCAACACCACTAAACTTGGACATTCTAGCCATTGGGTCTGAAGGAACTTCATTAGGTCTGCCTTTGCCTTGTGTTACTTTACTAAACTCAGTCAATCCAATTTCATCCATCATATCTGCTACGGCATGGACTAATTGATTATCTGAAAGACCTGTTAACTCTTTGTTAGTAACTTGACTGACTAATAGCAAAAAGTCATCTTTCGGACTCATATAGTTAGGATCACCCCAAGCACCATCAAATATACCCTTCTCACGCTTAGGATCAACTACAAATGTTTTATGGTATGTTTCTGGAATAAACTCAGTAAAAAAGTCTTTAGTCCATCCAGCCAATGAATCAGGTGCTTGCTTTAATTCTCTCTTAGCTTTAACCCAAGTAAATATATCTTGGGCTCCCATACGCTTACTATTAGGAATAGCTAACCCAAACAAACCGAATAAAATACCATTGGCAATCATAGCATCTTGTTTAGCTGGATCATTATCATCCATACTGGCACCAGTAAGTCCAGCACCTATACTAGCCATCATTGGAACTGTATAGCGTTTTTTCAATCCCATTATTTGAGATGTTCTAGCGATTGTACTCATGGCGGCACCCATAACAAGTGCTTCTTGGGCGGCTTGTCCGTACTCAGCTTCTCTACCCTCAAGTTCGGCTTGTCCTGCTTCGTGTGCCATAAATTGTAAAACATTAATACCGGTATCTCCACCAATTCTACCAAATAACGTACCAATACTTGCAGTTCTTTTCGAGAAGTTGGCTGCTTTCAAACCCATACCAACACCTTTACCAATTACACCTCCACCTAATGCTAAACCTACAGCATCTGGAGCTATCTGACCTACTAAATAAAATAGCTGATCTTGCCATTCATCTGAGGTAGGTTGCATTTGCATATTTTTATATTTATTCTTGGCAGCTACTAATAAATTATCTTTAGTTGGTCTATCTAAACCTAGCTTCTCAGCTACCGCATCTACTGATTCAATAACAGCAACCATGTAATTAAATTTACTACGGCGTAAACCAGCGTCAAAACTTTGGCCAGCTCCTACTATTCTATCCCAAAGAGTTCTACTTTTCTCATCCCCTGGAGCTGCCTTGTAAGGCATTATTTGGTCATATTTCCTTGCATTGAAGGCTCTTTCATCTTCTTGCGGGCTATTCACCAAAAATTGGCGAAGAACTGGATCCATCTCCATCTCAGCAGGAGTTATATCCGGTCTTACCGCAGGTGACCCATCACGCAAAGAGCCATCTATATTATAAATTTCTAAAGGATCAGTCATTCTCTGCTTTAGCTAAATTATCTGGAACTATTTGGTAAAAAGACTGGTGAGTTGGTAAAGATTTTATCAATCCAAATAACTCATCATGAATTGTCCATTTGTTACTTGTTGGATCACCTCGTAAAGGTTTAGGTTCTTCGGTAATATTTAAGTATTCTAATAATCTGGAAAACTCCTCTCCTCTAATTCTTAGGCCAGCAGAGTCAGAATTTTTCAGTCTTTGTATCCATTGGTAAGTTATAGTTTTCTCTGATTTATCCCATTCCTTAGTTTGATTATTAAAAGTTCCAATAGCGCCCATCCAATTACCTGCAGGACGTCCAGTAGTTGCATCAAAAAGCAACTGATCTTGCTTAATATGATTTAAAGCCTGACTTCTTATAAATTGGTTAACAGCCTCAACTTGCGAAGCCATCTGAGTTTTTGGATCATCAAAGAAACCCATAGCTTGGCCAGCCTTTGTACCTAATTGTAGCATAGCCCCCATAACAGTATTATTAAAAAATTGATGTTTGTCCATCAGTTCTAACAACGATTTATTCCCCATTATATACTCTTTTTTCTGGTCAAGAAATCTTTGGCCATTATTTTTATCAACAGCAGAGGAAAGTGCATGAGCTAATACCGCAGGATCAGTTGTTTTCCAGTCAGTTATTCCATAGTCATCTTTTATAGTTTTTACCCATGCTTTCATATTATCAGGAGGATCATCTAACATACTTTGTAAATTAGAAGCAAGATTGGCATTCATACCCATCTGACCTGGCTGTGCTTGCATTACATCTTTCAAATACTTAGCCGCATTTACTTGTTGATCTCCATTTAAAGTTCTTGTTGTGCCTTTTAAAGCAGGAGTCAACTGTAAACCTGCCTGATTATTATCAATATTTACAGGTTCATTAGAAGCATCATCCATTTTTATTAGTTGATTCCTTTTCTTACGATCATCTTCACTAAGCAAAGAATATGCCGTAATTTTAGAAGTCTTTCCAGCTCTTTGCTTATTCGCCAAATGTTCAAATATAGCATCAGCACGTTTATTTTGTTCATTGGCATCAGTATTTTGGAAATATTGAACTAATAATTTTTGTAAATCACCTTTAGGTTGAAATTTTTTACCTCCTCTCTGCTCTAAACCTCTTGCAACTAGGCCAACATTTTTCTTAATAGAGGCCACGACTGCTTGGGGTGATGTAAACAACATTTGATTATCATGGATATATTGTAACCCTTTAGCAGATAGATGTTCAACATTATTCCTAAATGCGTCATTACCACCTTGTACGGTAATACCTGATAATAACTGATCTATCTCAGGTTTGGAATAGACATCAGTAAAGGCATCAGTATTTGTTTTATAGTTTGCAACATCAGCTCTTTGGTTTGAATCTAAGGGATTAAATTGCCAATCTATAATACGCATATTTTTATACATTTGGGCGGTATCTATGAAATTCTTCATATGATGAGGTTTATCCGCCCAATGACTGTTAGTTGATCCAACACCTAAACCATTTTCTTCAAGAAAGGCTTTCCATAATGTCTCATCCATCATAGTATTAGAAATAGCCTGACGTAAATCTTTATCCTCCGCTACCTCAGACCAATTAGGCTCTTTCTGTAAGTTTTTAATCATGCTAGTAAGTATAGCTTCTTTCGGCCGACTCTTCTTTAATCTCATTAAAAAGTCAGCACGACCAGCTAATTTTTTGGCATATCTATCTGAAGATTGTATATCTTTCCAATAATCACCTGAAACAGTAGGAGACTTTCTAACAGTAGCCATCAATTGCTTTCTACCCTTTAGCTCAGGCACTATGGCTTTAAAGCCTTCTTTGTCATCACCAACTATTTGAAATAATCTATCATTATCTAATATCTGCATAGCGGCATCTGTCCCTGCTACTATGCCCTCATGTGTCTCTCTCTGCAAAGCGTATTGATCCTCTGCAAGCTCCATCCGCCTTTCTGCTATTTCATTGCTTTTTCGTTGGGATCTGGCTATTCTATTATTATTTCTTCGTGTTTCTGTTAACCTACTAGCAGCTATTTTTTCTTGGCTTTTTATACCTAGCTGAGCAATATAGGTTTGATGAGCCCTATCGGCTGCTTTAGTAGCATAATCAAAGTTATACTGCTGACGCCTCATCATAGCTCCAGCGGCAGAATTTCCTAAATTGACAATAGCCTCTCTTAAAGGCCTTTGCCAATACTCATCTTCATGATCTTGGTATATTACTTGTATGTCACCGTCACCCATGTTTTATCTCCTATCCATAATATTGATTACCGCCAAAATAGGCTCCATACATTGGGTCTCTTGCTACATTAGGTGCTGGAGTTGTATAGTTTGTTTTATATGGGTCAGGCCCACCACCTCCGCTAATATTATTAGGATTAAAAGCTCGCAACTGAGCTACTTCTTGTGATGGTATATTATTATGACTACCCTGCATTCCTGGGTTATTTCCAAACCAAAAGGCTCCGCCACCTTGTTGACCATAGGCGTCAGCTAATTGTGGTACTGTTAATTTTGATTGAGGGTCTTGAAACTGCCCAGTACCCCAAGAAGGAGTTGCCGTTCCAGCATTTGCTGTGGCCATCCCTTGTGGTCCTGCGCCTACACTCCCTCCTGTATCACTAAACATACCAGGATTTTGTGCATACATATTAGCGGCCGCATTAGCGAGAGAGCCTACAGATCCTCCACCATCTTCATAACCCATACCTCCAACAGCTGCCTGTCCCAGAGAGCTACCAAGTTGAGCTCCAGCAGGCCCACCAAAGTAAGCACCTGCTGCAGTTGCACCGGCAGTTATTAAAGCACCACCTAATCCAGAAGATCCCTTCGTAACATTTTTAACATTCTTAAAAGTACGCATACTAGAGGCACGTATTTGGTCTTGTAACTTTTGTAAATTAAATTGATTTTGTTGTGCTGATGCCTGCTGTTGCCATAGGTTTTGAGCTTGTGCTTGCTCTTGTGAATATCTAGCTCTCTCCATTTCATTCTGAGCTTGGAACATTCTGCCTCTTTGCGTATGCCCTCTACGATCCATTAAATCAGTTAATGCCATTTGATTTTGTTGAGATTCTAACGCACCAGACCCTTGCAATGCTTGTAATCCCAATCTCTCACCTTCCATAGTAAGTCCACCAGCTTGGGCGTATGCTTGCATTCCTAATCTTTGTCTTTCCATTGCCGTTTGTTCAGCTACTTTAGCGGCCGCAGTAGTAGTCGTATCTGCAAATTTTGCAACATTTCTTCCAGCTAATCTGGCTAATGCTGTACCGCCCATACCACCACGTCTTGCGGATATATCTGCTTGTTGTAGCTCATCTGTAGCTCTTTGGTAAACATCTTTCATATGGGCCTCTCTACCAGACCAGGCATTATCGCCCATCTCTCTCAGCTTATCTGCATAAGGGCTAACTTTAGATGCTGATTCAGCCCGCATATTACGAAGAGCCTCTATACCTTTTATTGACAGGTTACCTTCATCTTGGAGACTTCTTAATTCAGATTCCGGCCTTGCTTTAAACCCTTCAAGCTCATCAGCTTTAGTACCTTGTTGAAACTCGCCAGCATCTTTATATTCTAAATCACCATAACCCTTTAAGGTATCTTTAAAAAGTTTTTGTTGCTCCTCAGTTTGGAAACTTTTCTTTTCCCAGCTAGTACTACCTTTTTTAGCTCCTAAAGCCTCCATAAGAGGTTTAGCAACTGCTGTAATAATAAAAGGTCTTGTCCTAGGTTGCCTATTTATTATAGCATCCTCAATGTTTTTTAATTCAAATCCTTCAAATTTAATCATAATATGTTCGCTAGTCGAAGATTACCAAGAAAATTCTGGGGTATAAGAAAACCCCGCCCATCCAAGTTGAAAATTGGAGCTACTACCTTTAAGTCTAAATCTGATTCGTTTTGAGGCTTTATTCAAATGAACACGTTCTCTTTCAATCAAGGTCTTAGGATCTAATGACCTAACTCTTGTCCAGATAGCTCCTAAATCTTCTGAGTACCATAATGTTACATCATCACCAGATACATATAAGTCTAAGAAGTCTATTCGTATAAAGCTATTAGGAAGATAAAAATCCTTAGTATCAAACTCAAAAGGTATTGCATATGTAGCATCTGTTGTTGAGACAGCATTAGCATCATACACATAATTAGCCACTTCTGTTTGGACATTGCCTGTAGGTCCAACATATTTACTTTGACCTAACAAGAACCTATGCAATTTCTCAGTCACAAAGAATGCACTTGTCCAAGGTTGATTGTAATTGCTCCATGGTTGTGTCAGTTGACCCCATGTAAGCGTTTCAGTTGATTTAAAATTATTACCAAAATTAAAGTAATGTGTGTAAGTTCGTGCTGACCAAGCCTGATTCTGCTCACTATATCTAAATGCTTTACGCATTCCTTTAATAGTTCCTTCTGGATAAAACAGTTGAAACTCTTGCAACTCTTGATCATACACGCAATGAATAAACTCTTTCATGGTTATATTAGCAAATCTATTTGGAGTATATAAATCTTCTCTAATAGGATCCCCAATATTATTTACCGTCAATCCACCATTGTATTCAAATATATTCTTAGTACCAACTACATAATGTTTACCAGGCACTTTCACAACAGCATGAGTGCTTATAGCACCTTCATTAAATATTGTAGATTGGAATCTAGTTGAAGCATCTACGCCTCCAGTCCAATCACCACGAAAGATAGTATTACGCTTATATACTATTAAAAGTTTGCCTAATTTTCTAACAGATTGAATAGATGAATCACCTTCATTTAGGTCATATACTTCACCACCATCCTCACTTGTAAAGTTTTCATACAAAGAGTTAGATATACCATCAAAAGAAGCACTCATTCGGATGCGTGAGTTGTAGTTAGTACCACTTTCATAACATCTGCCAAACACTAACTTATTATTAAATAATTCTACAGTCTTAGCCCTAAAAGCTGTCAAATCAGCCGCAGCATCTGTATATGGAGATACTGTAATTTTATCTAAAGAGATTGATCTAACAGTTGTTCCGCCTGCACCTTTACATATAATAAATGGTGTATCTATGTTATTTGTTACAACGGCCGCTCCTGCTATAGTTGCATTTACACCACCTGTTATAGGTAATGTCCAATTAGGAACTACTACATGATCTGGAATATAATCAACCGAACCATTAAGACTAAATGGTACTACAACTTGAGCTAGCTTTAAAGCTCTACCAGGCAATGCATCTGCTATTGTCACAAGAGGGGTAGTTGCCCATGTATGCGTACCAGAGCCACTACTACTACCCCATGCTATAGCAGTACCACCTTGAGTAGCGGCCACTTTAAAGTTATTATCTGTTTTGTCTCTTACAAAATATTCTGTATTAGTTGATAATCCTGTTGGCAAAGTACCAGACGAAGTAAATGTTACGGCTCTTCCATCAACTAACCCATGTGCAGTATCTGTAAGCAATAAACCAGGAGATCCATCTGATGCTGTAAAGGTAGCTCCTGTTACCGTAGATGTACTGACAATAGTAGTCCTATGTTCTTGCGTTGCTCCAAATCTTTCTATTCTAGGATTAGTTGCTGTTGTATTTGCAAATCCAGAACTATCCAAAGCTGTTACAATATCTGTATATGTTCCGTCAGTGGCTACTGTAGTACTAGAAACTACTTGCTCTACATTCCAAGTAGATACCGCATAACCAGTAATAGATACACTATCACCAGTATTAAATACTTGTTCACCTGCAACTCTATATGTAGAGGTGGATCCTTTTGTAGTTGCTGTAATATCTTGATAATTAGCACTTACATAACGTATTCCAATTTTTCCAGTTGCTGACATTCCAGTAACACTAGCCACATTAATAAGAGTGGCTCCTTCCGGAACTACAGCAGAAACAGTTGTTCTATGTATATTAGTGCCATCAGATCCTATTGAATATACCCATTGCCCTGCTAATCTCTCAAACACAGTCTCAGTAGTAACAAGTATCATATCAGATGTTCCATTAGGATAGTTTATCTGAAATATAGCTTGCGGTTGACCTTCAACAGTATTCATAAATTGAGCATATCCATTGTCAACTTCTACAAGACCTTCACGCAATGTTACATTTGATACTTTTAACCCGGCATTGTCTGGCAACGCATCCGATCTAAGATCTTTACGGATTCCACCCATAAAGTTATCCATGAACTTATATTGCGTTCCAACCGGTTCTGTTTGTGATTCAGCCATTATGCACTACTTACATTAGTTATATATACCCAAGCACCGTTTTGTCTAATCTCTATCCTATTATTTGTGCTGTTATAAATCATTTGTCCATTTTGAGGTGCATCTAATGCATCCTTCTCTGTCTCTGTGTATTCAGGCAAATTCAATGATTTTATCCAATTATACATATCTTCAAACCTACGATCTGTATCATCTATATATTTCCGTAATTGAAGTTTCCAATCATCACCTTCTAAATCAATTTGTGACCATCCAAGCTCAATATCAAGATTTCGTATTTGTGCCATTAATACTTAATGATAAAGTTTACAGCATAAAATGGAGGCATATAGTCTGCTTGTGTTCCATTAGAAGCCTCTTCTGCTGAGCCAGAACCACCTGTATATTTCATAGTATGCGTTACTTCTCGTAAAGCCCTAGTTGAGGTAAGACTTGGCTCATCTACACCATCAGTTGGATCGTCTGTATCAACAGAAGCAACCGTTCCACCGCCATCAGCTCTTTTCTGCAATAACCATCTATAATGCTGGTCATTAGGTGTCTCAGTTGTTAATCCATCTATATGGTTGTGTTTACCAGCCCCTGTACTTTGGTCAAATTCAAGTACATGAGTGTGCCTTGGCATATTAGCTTCTGTAAAAGCTGGTAGTTTTTCAGAACCTCCTGTAGCATGTAATGCTCTAGCTGTAAGATCCGGACTATCATCATCACCGGCACCTATTGGAAACTTACCACGAAGGTCTGGTAAATTAGCAGAGGTAGGGCCAGAACCAGCTAACACATCAATTAATGCAGAATATTTATTATCTGGAGCATCTGTTATACTAGATCCATCACAAAAAAGCCAACCTTCTGGTGCAACAGAGCCTCCATACATTCTAATTTCACCTACCAAACCAGAGAAAACTTGGTTAGCTCCACCATAAGTTTCAGAAAGTCCTGATGTTTTACCTTTTAATCCAATAATATCGGGAGATCCTCCTGTAGAAGTAGTACCTAAGGTAGTAGCCCCAGTAGCCTCTAATGTAGTAAATTTACCTGTAGAATGACTAGAAGCTCCTATAGTAGTTCCATCAATAGCACCACTATTTATATCTACAGTTGCTAAAACTGGTGCAGTTAATGTTTTATTAGTAAGAGTCTGAGTCTGGTCTAATGTTACAACAGTTCTTGGGGCAGTAGGACTCTCAGTACCAACAAATCTTATTGAAGTAGTATTACCTGTAGTAGAACTTTTCTCAACCCAAACCTCTGCCATTTTAGCAGTAGTGCTATCGTTAATACCAGTACTTGAAGCATTAAGCCTTGTATTAGCAGTAGCGGCCTGATCCGCAGACTCCTCTCTTATAGTTAATCTTCTATGATAGCCTGAATCGTTTGAATCTGCTCCTTGTGCTATTACGTCAGGACTGGTAACACCACCTATAAGATGATCTCTACCAATTCTTTCATTATATGCTTGTTTGATCTCTCTTATCCTAAGAGGACCTTCTAAAGCATCATCAGTATTTGCCGGAGTCGCTTCGCTTAATGTATATTTATTTGCCATTTATGATCCGTAGTTTAGGTTTCTTACAAATGGATCTTTCCAATAATTAGATTGTATTGGATTCATCAAATCTATTTTCTGATATAAATCTGGTTTAGAAGTTTGCGAGTCTATCGCCTCTTTTACCATTGATCTAAAAACTGCCCAATAGGCATTAGCTCTTTCTGTATTATTTAAATGATAAAGTGTCCAACAAATAGTAAGAGCTATTAATAAGTCATCTTTTTGGTTTAATTCGGATTTACTTTCATCTGTTGATAAGTCTGCCGGCCATTTACTTCTTCTTAACTTAGAAGAATATGCTTTGTCAGGTGCCGGAAATACCTCTATTTTGTTTGAGAATACACAATATTGAGTAGGTCTACTGGTAGTTCCACTTACTATTGCGTTAAAAAATCTATCTTTCCATGTACGTCTATCAATAGGTTCAACTATATAATAATCATCACCATCTATAACAGATATACTATGCACATCTCTTGTGTATGTAGGTAGGGAAATTGACGCATCGGTGAGTTTTACTCCCGTATATGCGATAGTCAAATCATCTAACGAGATCATTTCCTCAAAGTCAAAGAATCTTGCCAGTCTCATCTGACAGGTATTTATGAGTGAATTAATGTGTTCATCTAAATCCTCTCTATTACCTAGAGCCAATTTAGTCTGACTTCTAATATCACCAAGCGTCAATGTTCCCATGGTTCTCCTACATTATGCAATGGAGCCAAACCATTTTCGCACTAGCATCAGATGCGGTCGCACAGGACACAATAACATCATTAGCTGTGGCAAAAGTTAGCATTCCATCGGTTGAATGAGGCATACAAGCCGCCCCGTCTGCACCACTATTAATAGCCTGATTAACAGTTGCAGGGCCACGAACCTGTAACCAGCAGAATTGCCCGTCAGCAGGCACCGATACAAACATACCAGCAGCTACCTTATTGGTGTCTCCATCAGAAACATCAGAAGTACAAATATCCTGAGTTGTTGCTTTAAAGACTGCAATGTTGCCGACTACGGCTGCTACGCTACCGGTACCGTTCTCAAACTTATAATAACGGTAAACTTTCATACCATGATAGCGGGTTGAACCAATAACCTCTTTCTGATTGGTATGAACATCGGTAACAGCACCAGACCAAACGACTTTTTGTCCCTTGTCGTCTAGGGAATAGGTGTTCGCCATATTTTACTCCTAATTAACGAGTGTTAGTAAAGACACCATGAATAACCGCACTTGAACGACGGCTACAAGCAATCATATTCATTGCTGTGACAATCTGGGCAGCACGCTTCAACTGGTTCGGAACAGGCTTCCATTCCGTCATGTCGAAGTACATACCTGGATCATAGTAAGCATAGATATGATCGGTGTCTAACATATAAATCTTGGAACCCACACAACTTGCGTTGAATACCAAGTTTGAACTTGAAGTGCTTGTATCTTGTGGACAATTATCCGAAGGCAAGATTGGAAGTCCTTCAAACGTCAAAGTCTGGAAACTAAGGTCTCCAACTTTTTGTGTAATGATCCTCAAGTGATCATCAATGGATGCGTTATATGCACGATAAACATTATAGTCAGTTAGGATAATGTCAGGTCGTTCGTTACCAAGAGACTTAGATGCGGCATCCTTTGTCTCTCTCATAGCGACAATACCTTTATCCGGACCAGACGCATGGGCTGCCCCAAATACGTTTGCACCAGCCGAACTTTGCGTATCACTATTACCATACTCGGCAGTAGTTGCATAGTTCAGAGTCTGGTTTCTCCACCAACTATAAGTTGATTGGTTAATACCACCAATAGTTGTGCTAGTGGTAGGATCATCTCTAACTAGATGTTGTAAACCTTCCATCATCTTGTTAGTAGTATCAGCTGAGGCGTAAAGCCTAGTTTCAATCTCCTTAACAAGAGAGTTTTGGGCAACTTCCATCTTATGTTTAAGCAGGTTAATAATCTGCATTCTGCCACGATTCTTCTGCTCTTCAATTTGCGACCTAGTAACCGAAGCTACAAGATAACGCCAATTATACTCAGCAGTTGTCAGCGGATCAATATCATTGATATTCACCGCATCTTGGTCAGAAATCCAACCAACCGTGTCATTCTCAGCGTAAGAAACCGGAGTCTCTATATATTTCCCGCCTTGATATGTTTGCAGTTTGCCTTTACTTTTCAAGTAAGCAAAGAAAACAACTTCGTTGAATACTTGATCGGCAATTTTCTGCTTCATGTGGCGCCATGTACTGACAGCCAAGCTGTCTAACGCCTCCGTTCTGGATCGAACAGTAGCCATAATTTACCTTATATTAGTATTGTTATTGTTGAGATGTTTCCGATACCGTAATACCAGAATCATCAAATAAGTTATTTAAGCCTTGATCCGTGACTTCTTCTTTAAAAGCTCTGTCTACCGCTTCATCAAAGTCCAAATCTTGCTTATCGCCTGTTTCACCAATCATTTTGCTAGTAGGTAATAGTCCGCCACTTAGTGTGGACTTTGGCTCATTAGCCTTACTTACTTCGGCAACCTTATCTGGATTTTGTGCTTTTGCAAGATGGTAAGCATCTTCCATAGAAATATTATAACCGTTATCTGCCCTTGCTTGCATAATATCTGCAATTTCATTAGCAAGTGGTTTAAAATCACTGTGCATATTAGACATACGGTTTATTTCCGCATTCACATTGTTATTCTGCATATACTGCTGAGTTGCGGCAAGATCATTACTTACCGGTTCCATTGCTGAACCAACAGCGGCTTGAATTGCGTTACCAACTCTTTGCTCAATGTGGTTCATTAATTGTGAATTAGTCATACTCTCTAATTCTTCTTCTGACATTTGATGCCCGTTAGGTTCAGGTTGATAATCATCCTGCGCCTGCATCGCTTCAGTATAGGCAGCCATCTGTTCACCTGCATTTTCCAGTTGAGTGCTTAGTGATGCAATCTGTTGCCCTTGTTGTTGTACTATCTGCATTAAATCACCCATAGTAGGGTTTTGCTCTTCTTCAGCCATATTTCTCCTATCTAAGCCGCTTCTACCTGATGGTAGCGTTGGCGATGAATTTCTTTTCTAAGTTTAGAGGCGATACGTTCTGATCGCCCAGTTCCAATCAAATGAGCATTTGTACATTTTATGTCAAGCCCATACCCTTGACCTGTCGGAGTATAAGTAATAACAATCTTAGCACACGGAGGCTCAGGCTCCGCTTTCTTTACTATTGGTTTCTTATCCATAATATTCACTTGTTACTGTTACTGGATTAGGGTTACTATCGTTTGCATATTTAATAGCATCAAGTAATTGCCGTTTAGATGAACATCTTACACCTTCTCGACTACCTGATTCTACTTGGTAACTATCTTCTCGGAAGAGTACCGGTGCTTGGGATTTCACCCAAGCAATATTCAGAGTGTCGGAACACTCTAAACAGGTTTGGCTATTCCTATCATTGTAAGCCACAAACCTTTCTTCTGTTTTGTCACATGATGGACAACTAAAATCATAACTGGGCATTTTCTTGTCTCAATAATTCTGCTTGTTGTTTTTGCCTTCTTAATCTATCAAAGCTAGCATTAATCGGAGAGCCGGCATAATCTTCAGGACTATTAGCCTGCATCATTTGTTCTTGTGCGTTTTGTGCTTGTATGTTGCCAACTTTTTCAAATATATACTGCTTATTTAATACATCTCCATGTTTTTCCATTAAATCCATTGGAGGCCTTCCAGTAGTTACCCATTGGTTTACTATTTGATCATCTGCTTGGGCAGCTTTCCAACCTTTCACAGTATCTAGGTGCCTGCCCCATTGATCTGTACCAGCCTTTTTAGACTTGAGTAATTGCTCTGCTAACATTACAGGACCCCAAGCTCTTCCACCTGTTTTTGCAATACCACCCGCTATATTTTGCAACTGTTTTATTCCGTATGCAGTAGAGGCTTTTACAGCCTTTTTTCCTAAATCTTTGCCAGCTCTTACTAAGCTCTTAGCATTTACTGCTTGCCTAGGATCAGCACTTTGGCTTTTAGGCTTTGTTCTAGCTACAGCCTTATCTTCTTTAGGATCCGGAGCATCATCAAAATTAATTGCCATTATGCTATTCCTTGTGCCATTTGTTGCTGTAATTGTTGTTGCATAGCCATTTGTTGCTGGTGCTGTTGCTCAGCCTGCATTTGTTGTATAGCCTGTGCATCACGCTGTTGTATAACCTCTTGTATAGATTTGTCGTTTTCTTCTTGCAAAAATTTTCTTAAAGAACCGCCTTTTAAACCAATACCTTTAGCTATTTCTATGTTATTATTAACATATTGTTGAATTTCTTGTGGTTGTAATCCAACCTGACGGAGAGCTGAAACATAATTATAAGTAGAAGGAACCACAACATCTTCTATCTCCTCAGGTATACTATCTCTGTCCACCATTGCATTAAACTCTTGCACTTGTTGGACTGCATTATTTCCAGCCATATTACGCCTCCTTCTTAGGACGACCTCTTTTCTTTTTAGCCGCTTCTTTTATTTCTGCTACCTCTACTTTTTCAGCGGCCTTTTCAGCAACCTCAACTGCAATAGCTTTACTCATCCAAGGTATACCTTTTGTATTACTTCTAAAATTATGTAAATTGGATCTTGCACCGACTTTACGGCCTTTTCTAAAACCACCTTTAGTTCTAAGCATTTCCGACTCCTGGTTGTTGCATTTGTGCGAATTGACCTAATGGCATGGGATTCTCTTGACTAGATCCAGCACCTTCTTGAGGCTGAAGCATATCATCAAATTGAACACCAATCATATTATCCAATAGGTATTTAGTTAATTTAGTAGAATCTACTAACGGGTTATCTTTAAGTAATGCGTACATACGTTGTGCCCTCTCCTCTCTTATAGCTTTAGTTTCACTAACTGACTGGTCTGGATCAATTTTAATAAAGAACTTATATCCAGCAAGTTCTCTACCTACAAAGGATACCCATATAGGTAATTGATCTGGACCTACAACCTGTACTACTTGCTCTTCTGTCCAATGTTTATAAATAACTTCGTGCATTAATCTTACCATACCAACATGAGCATCAGCAATAGAGTCTCTACGTTCATCCTCTCTTATACTTGCCGCCTCTCTAATCGCTTTAACCTCTGTAGCAGTCCTATCGGCAGAACCTTCCCCAAAAGAGCCAGCTTCATTACGAGACATTCCCATAATTTCACGAACATCCGTCATTATGCGATCTTCAGCTTGTAACAAGCTAGCTGGGATAGGAGCAACTTCAATATTCTTAATTCCATTTATATCCAATACTCTCACTAAACCAGGACCATCTTCATCAAGCAACTTGGCTGCCTCATCCTCACTAATAGCCGTAGCTGTTGCAATAAACTTAATAATTGATAAACGCCTATGACGCATCATTTGCGTCTTAATCTCATTAATTTCCCTTTGGAAAGGCTCTAGTATTTTTATATCTGGAATACCCCAAAAGCAATCATTATCGGGGTTAAAAGTTATTGGGAAGTAAGGGAGGCCATTGCCTACTTGCAACTCATCATCGTCAAAGTACAATACCTTATCTGTGACAGTTGGCGCAATAATAAAAACCTTACCTGATCTTTTATCCCTCACTTCCCAAAGATCAACCGTCTCTCTAGGATTATTTGTAATAGTTTCCGCAAAAGGTGTAGGATAATTTTTCCTATTTTTGTAAGCACGGTCTTTAATCTCTTTCCTATGAGATATTCTTGTATCATTAACAACATCATCTAAATGCCTGCTAATTTTTTCTGCTACATACCAAGTATTTTCCCATCTATCAGTACCCCAAGGTACAACAAAATTACCAGTATCTAGCGTTCTATACCAAGGCATATTATCCATAATACCTTGCGTAAATTCAACTTTACCACCTGACCGAGTAATGGGAGCATAGGTACCCTCCTCTTCTGGGGTTGGAGAGTGTTCAGCGCCAAATCCGAACTTACCTATGCCGGTCCCAGTAAAGAAGGCGTTCTGTACCTGTTTCTTGCTTTCATTTTTAACGCCCATATGAATCATCATTTGATTAGATACACGTTCCATAACCTTAGCTACAGCAGTTGCCTCAGGTCCTGGCTTCTTAGGCGTTATTGATATTCCAGGATTACGAAAGTAAATCCTAGGTGTCATCATCCTAAGCATCATAAATATAACATTTTTAGGCAAAATAGATTCATGATAATCGCCCCGATAAAATGCTTGCCACATAGGCCACTTAGCCTCACTAGCCCAGTTTTCTCGGTACTTTACGCCTGAATTGATTTGCTCTTCCCACCATCCAACGTTGGGGCGGCCGTTTTCGTATCCTTCCATATTTTATCTATTTCATTAAACTTAGAATAATCTTTACTTTTATATGTATCTATCAAGTCGATGCGGTAGACTGCATCTTCTATTGTTATATTTCTTAATGTACGGGCACATCTAGTGAAAGCATTCTTAGAAGTATCACCTCTTGCCACTACTTTTAAAATAGGGCCAAATGTTTGTGTTGCATAATATCGTTCTTTATCATAACTAACATTTACTAAACCACAATGCTTTACGTTAGCCTCAAATAACCCATGTATCTCATGATCTTTTGTTGTAGGCCATCCTATTCTTTGCAACCTCATTGATACATATATATTATCAATTAGATTTAACTCAGACCTTACCCCTCCAGCTACTTCAAGTAATATATCCAAAGGGTCTTGTTGCATTCCTTCTAAAAATATTTCCGTACTATCAAAGGAGAAACCAACGTGAATGTCAGCCAATCTTCGACCATCGAATCCTAACCTTACAGGACCTCTATACCTATTCTTCTCAAAGATGGTTTTTAAATTTCTTAATCCTTCAAATATACTCTGAGGTAACTCTTCTACTGTTTTTGCTACAGTACACATAGGGCCTAGTCGAGGACCTAATACCTCAGACATTAAATTCCAATGATAGCTTAATTGAATATATGGAGTACACCATTTACGACCATTCCACCATGCTTCTACATAATAGTCAGGAGCATTTTTAGATAACTCCAAACCTACAAGTTTCATTAAGGCTATTTTATTACCATTATTTCTACTACTTAACGAAAAAAACTTGCTTAATCCTAATACTTGCGTCGGCGCTTTTTCAAATCGTACCTCCTTAAAACCAAAATATGGATCATCAGCGATAACTAAATCGCTATTATTTACGTAAGGCCTCCAAGCTGATACTCTATCATATAAGCCTGAGCCTGTATTTGCTTGATCGTTGTGGATAAATGTTTTAACATTATGACCCTCATGCGAGAGTCTCGCTGGAATACTTAAACCTTGGCCACAACTAAGAAATAGAATATTCATTAGTAAGGACTACTCTTTCCATGCCTTCGTTTATGAATTTTACGCAACTGAGCCACTTTTGCATATACAGGATTAGGCCCTTTAAAATCACTAAGTTTACCTCCAGCTCCTCTATATTTTTTAGCCGCAGATGCCACTTTTCTCCTTTTCTTTTTGGTAATATTTTGTAAACTAGCAGTAGCTTGTTTCATAGCTGGTGTTTGACTGATTGCATCACCAAATTTTCGTTCAGCACTACTAAGACCAGTTTTTGCTCCTTTACTACCTATACCTGCACGAACTTTTGGATCTTGTAATAAATAGGCCCGTTCAAGTGCTCCTCCCCTCTCAGCACCTTTTTTGCCAAAAGATGAAGTAGTTTCTAAAAGTTGCAAACCTTTTCTATGCTTTTTAAGAAATGCAAGTAATGCCGCTTTTGTTATTTTTAATCCCATATTAATTATATTGCTTAGGTTTTTTGTTGTAGTTATAAGAAGAAGTTGCTCGAGGATTCTTACCACCTAATACTTCCCGTAATCGCTTTTCAGCCGCATCTATTTTTTGTCCCCAAGACTTTTTGGTAATATTTCTTACATCACCAGACCATAAATTATAGTTTTTAAGGGCGTTTTTCCTCTTAGCAGTATTTAACCTTTTTACAACCATTTCTGTAGAAGGCACAGCCTTTACACCTTGCTTATAATCAGACAATCTTAATTTACGACCATGTAATCCTCTACGCCTTTGCAATTCTTTTATTAAAGGCAGAGAACGCATCCTACCATGACTCATAATTTGAGTGCCTGGTTTATCCTTTCTACCATAAATAAGATTTGTTTTATTTGTAGCAGTTTGTGTCTTTTTGCTCTTATTAATCCTTCTAGCATACTCCCGCATCAAACGCAGGGATTTTAAAATATCTTGGTTCGATTGTAAAGCCGCCCAACCATATTTAATCAATGATGCCTTACCCATTAGCTATACTCTATTAATCCTGATGTGCATGGAAATTCCGGCCTTTTATGTTTATCTATAATAGCCCTCATAGTAAACTCAGCATCCGGATTAACAACTTTAACAGTGCCTTTTCCTTGATATGCTAGGTAAGTTTCATAATTAAGTCTAGCCACATCCGCCATTCCTAAAGCCATAACTGCATCATCATGTGTACCAGCAGACGCTTGTAGCCTAGAACTAATGTCACTTACCGGTTGTTCTACAAATGAATTAAGTTCTCCATATAAATAATCGCTAACTATAACCAAACTATCTGCTAAACTCTTTCTAAGTAATCCCATTATATTTAACTTACTAGACCTTGTAGTTTGTGTACCTACACCATAGACCGCACTAGATAATGTATTAGATGCAAATATAAGATTTCTTGGGTATTTAGGCAAAAGCTCAGTAACCGTAACACCACCATGGTTATTTGTCTCAACATTCACCCAAGCATTATTATACATTTTACCTATCCAAACTAATGCATCTGCAAAATCATCTGGGCTTATTAAGTTATTTGTGTATTCGGCAACCTGTCTGTTTTCCTCCAAACATAATACTTCAATGACAGAATAGTCCCCGCCAACACCACCACTAACATCAGCACCCAAAACGTAATGATACTGAGAGTAAGGATGACGGGTGTCATAATGAAGGTTAAAAGACTCTTCATGTTGTTGCCAATACTGTCCAATATCTTCATAAATAACACGGTGAAAAAAGGATTGACCACGGCTTCTAAAACATTCTTCTAAAGTTAATGGATACTCCTGACGAAACAAACCTAAGTCACCGTCCATTTCGTCTATCTTTTCTCTACGCCAAGCTAATTGCCCTGCGGTTAATTGGTGCTCAGCCAAGACTTCTGGCTCCTCCATGGATGGGTCTAGGGTAGAAAATACATCTTCTTCCTCATCCTGACTGAGACTTAACTGGTATTCTGGAAAATCTTTCCAGTTTAAAAAATGCAACGTGTATTGAGATGTTGGGTTTGCCGCTGTTATACATCTTCTATGGTACCATGTTTGGGCACCGTTTCCTGTTGATTCAAACACTACTAATGAATTCTCTGCTGGTACACTTTGTAACAAACCTGCTGTCATAGCTTTCGGATCCGGCCAGTATGCAACTTCACTACAGAGGAGACGATTTATTGTTCCCGACCTACCTGATTTTGTGTTTCCAGCCGTTTCAACATAAAACGTAGCATTAGTCGCTACAAACCGGATCTCTCTTTTCGTACTACTAATAGTTTCAATCTCATCGCCTACAAAGTTATCTAAAAAGAACTTAACTCTTTGGAATAACCTTTCTGTACTATCAGCATCATGTGCTATAACAACGCACCTTAAATTCTCATATACCAAACAATCTAAGAAAAAGCAGGCTAGGAAGAGAGTAGAGATACCTTGTTGTCTCGCTTTGGGAATTATATCTCTCCCAGACAACCTAGCCAGCACTCTTTGCTGTGACTCATTAGGTACAAAAGGGACAGTCTTACCACTTTTGTTACTAACACGCAAAAACTTTTCAATAGCTTCCGTGTGTGTTTTTCCGTAATCAGATGGTAGCCAACGATCTTTCAATACTACTTATTCCTTTCAAAACGGTAATTTCTTTTATTCATTTTATGAATTTTAACTTTAGGTACTACTTTACCATAAACATTGCGTTTACTACCATTTATACTTAATTCATTAGCTTCTTTAACTGATAACTGCCCTCTAGTTGCCATACTAATTCATTTGTACGTTATTAGCCTGAATGAGAATATTTCTAACCTTATCCTCACTTGTCTGAACAGTTTTCTTACGACCTTCCCAACCTGAGGTCTTTAACCACATACTAGCGGCACGTAAGCGTAAATCTGGGTTCTCATTATCGTCTAAGGTTTGTTTAATAGTCTTAACTACCTTAGGAGCTAATTCATAAAACTCATCGTAGTATTTCTCCATAGCACCCTCAATGGCTTCACGCCCTAATCGAGAATGTACTACATTTACTACCGTTTGTTTATGTATACCTAATTGTCTACTTATGTCTATATTTTTAAGCCCAGACAAATGTAGCGATATAATCCTATAATGGATAGGACGTAGTTCTTTTAATTGTGGAGAACTATAACCTTCAAATACTACACTTTCTAATGAGCCAGAAGGCAAACTAAATGATTGTATGTCAGCGTATTGATCGCCTGTATTCATCATACTTTTCTTTTACCTTCTTATTGTACTTACCGCTGAGTAGTAGGGTCAAGTATTCTAAAGATGAAACATTCATATATCTCTCCTAATATAAGTTTAGTCTAAGTGTATATAAGTATTGAATAGTTGTCAATAGGATGGGTCAAAGATGAAACAAGGATTTATATTTTTTAGTATCTATGCCGATCTTCGACAGTCGAATAATATCGCCAAAGATGAAACGCTTTAAGTAGACAAATTGTGTGAGGAGGTCAAAAAATAAAAGAGAGGCCGTTGGGGGGATTTTGTATATACAAACTTTTTGCCTTAGCATATACTAATAATTTAACTTAGTACTTGCTAACAATTCTAATAAGCATATACATATAATTTGCCTTCGTAAACACTAACATTATCACTTAGCATTCTACAATTATAACTTAACATAATATTATTATCACATAATGCCTCGCTGTCAGCATAATATAAAAAAAAATTAAAAATAATTAAAAAAAGATTAAAGTATATCAGCAAAACTGTCGATACTATATATAAGACAAACAAATATATGATTAACATTAAATGAGATAAACAAAATACAATATGAATTAGTTCTTTGACAATAGAATCTGTAATCTGTGTTTGCTTGAATGCTTAGCATATAACTTCTAATTGGAGATTAATATGTTTAAGCAAATCAAAAGATGTATCAATAGTTCAAGTAATCACGCATGGATAAATGTATCTTTGCCCGCAGTTGAATCTGTAAATTCTAAAGATGAGTTTACGATAGTTGCTGATCCCGCCCTTAGTGTTGATGAGATCATGCAAGTATTAAAAGACAACTGGACAGAAGAGTATATCAAGAAGATGATGCTAACAAGATTTATTGCAGTTATATGTGATAATTCTATAAGAACGCATCTCGCCAAATTCTGTGAAGATAATGCTGATGCAACACAAGACGAGATTAACGCTAGTATGCAACAATACGTTGATTCTGGCTGGAATGTCGACTTGAAACATCCAGCAACAGACAGAAGTATGCAGTCTGTCAAAAAGAAGCAAACTACAGCAACTAATGTATTAAAAGATGCTAATACTGAAGTTCAAGCTAGAGTTGCCAAAACAATGCTTGAAGCTAATCCAGAGTTAGCTAAAGAGCTTGCAAAGTTATTAAAATAATACAAACTAAATTCTTGCTAAGCATTCGATCAAATGCAGATTACAAAACAATAACACAAGTGTTGTCTTATGTCGCTAGACTTCTCCATAGAGATACGTCTAAGTAAGAAAAAAAAAAAAAAAAATAATATATGTACGACATTACGCATGGAGACTGCTAGCTACACAAAACAGCAACACAGTTAATGCACCATTTTATCAAGACGCTTGGCCTTAGTGCGTCAAGTGAAACCTATAACTCTAAGCAGGGAGACTTATGAAACTCAAGATAAAACTTGTAGATGAAATCCTATATTTTGAGAATGAGCATGATGGCCATTCTTATACTAAGACCTTTGATGAGTGGGTCTGTTATCCCACTAATAGTGACGGGACAATAGATCGTAACGAAATAATATTTTGTGATGATCTTGATCCTGGAGTATCTGATGAGGACAGGGCACAATTACGAGAATATGTGGAAGATTGTGAATCTTTCCTAGAGATATACAATAGAGACCTATGCACGTTGTATAGGCAATGTCGTGAAAATAACTTTGACCTAGGTGAAACAGATAGGAAAGGAAAAATATGAACTGGGAAACTGAAGCTATACATACGGCCATAAAAGATTTTAGTAAGGCTTGGCTCAAGATGTCAAGCACCCTTAGTATGTATGCAGATGATGACCATTTGGAAGCTATACTAATGGATAGCCCTGAGACTAAATGGTTAAATTACTGTATTACTGAAACCTATCTCAATGAGTTCAGGGCTTGGAGAGATAAATCGCTTAAAAACCTAGAGAATTTATAGAGAGGAGGTGATCTATGTCTTGGAGTACATTAATTGGAATGTCCTGTATAATGTTAATACAACTGGCCATTCTAATAATGCTCATTAGGCTTGAAAATATCTTAGTCTATATGTAGCCTGTATTCGACTGTCGAACATTGGTGTGTGAAAATAATTGCACACCATGTTCAACTTGGTACAAGTTTTGCATCTATTAATGCAGAATAAATTTTTGCACAATCATAGGAGAGAATATGCAAGAACCTATTGAATTAAAAGATAACGTGGCCTTATATCTCATACAAATACTCCGTGAGTATAAAACTATGAAGAATTGTATTGAAGGTCATTGGCATTTAAAAGAAATACTACGGGCATCTGATGATGTAGTAGATGACCTGCTTAAAAAGTTAGGTCTGTGTTATGGACAAGTAGCACCATTTAAATTGTATTTACATCCATCAAAACAATATTCAGATGAGGCTATCTTAGAATATGTACGAGCCTACGAAGATCATGAGGAGGTTTTATGGACAGAGTAGTGGTGCATGAGTATGTTATTCCTAGAGGTCCCGTGACCCATAGAGAATGTAGTGTGCCTAGAGAGTTGTTAGAGTATCTCCTAGGTGTTGATTTAGAAGAGGAACAAACAGAATACTGGATGGATGTAGAGCAATACAATATGCTCCTAGATCTTCCAGATGTACGCCCTAATTTAACAATAATAAAAGGAGGAAAATGCCAGAACCAATCAATGTAAGAGTTCCACATCCTAGAGGCGGAATGGCCATAGGAAAAGTTGTCCGCTTTGATAGTGGAGGAGCAGGGTACTCACCATTCTATGTTGTGGACATAGGAGAGTACGGATCAGTCAAGGTACCAGCACATAAAGTAGAGGCTGAGAACCATGACGAATTAACCAAACAATTCAAATCAATCTTCGCCGAAGTACAGCAAAGACTTCAGGAGAAATGCTTTGATGATCGAACCAGACTTGAAGAAGGTCTGGATAAACATGATAACTTGGAGGATATATGATGTTAACTGAACCAGAAGCAATAGAACGCTACGGCATTCTAGTATTAAAGAAAAGGCTTGAAGCTGAGCTTAAATTCCCTGAGTGGGCATCTGGACCCGCTGGAAGAGTGACTATGAGATCCGTAAAGAGTTTAGGATTTCCTGGTAGAACTCGCAAGCAAGCCTTAGAGTTTGTAACCGAATTATTGGAGGTTGCATGATAACTACCTTAGTCCCTGCTTATGGCAGGGATTATGGCTCTAAGAGAGCTGTCCAAAAAGCGTTAAAAAGCCAATTTGATTTTGTAATAAAAGATGTAGGATCCAAATGGGATAACAAGTATGCTTGTTTGCATGACCTAGAGCATGAAGGCTATGACCAAGTTAGAGTACGTTATTCTAAATTAAGAAAAATATGTATCATAGAACTGGAGGATTTATGAGAGTTAATTATACCATAAATGACATTGAAGTTGAGGTGGAAGTAGATGATGTGCAATGGAGCAATGATTCTATTGGAGCCTATGAATACGGTGGTGCCCATGGAGTGCATCAAGTCGAGGATCATATAAGTGATTTCAATATAATAAGAACGAGAGTCATAGGCAATGCCGATGAAGTAACAGATGAAGTATCAATACAGGTAGACGTAGAGAACTATGACTTCCATAGTGATGATGACTTCATCCGTAAATTAGAAAACCTTGCATACGATTTTTAACATGGACAAATACGCTAAAGATGCAGCCATAAGGCTGCTACGAACCCGTAAACATTTGCCTGCATTTCAGCAGGAACTCTGGCTCTTTTATTTCATGCGAGAAAACCCTAATAGAGGAGCCCAAAAGCATGATATTTCCAAAGAGGAGATAGCAAGCATAGTTAAACAATTTAATAAAGGAGAACTAACATGAAACGAACCACTAATAGAGACTGCGGAGATCTTGTTGAAAAACGTGAAGCATTTAATGGTGCTTGGCATCCAAGATTCACTCGTGGAACCATCTTTGCTAGATGGCACGGCAACGTGTATGTAGTATATAGTTATGGTGATCATTATCCTATGTTCCTATGGATACCACCAGATAAACCAGACGGAGGCTGGTATGAGAATAGCGATGGCTATTCTCGTTCCACTTCCAAACATCATAGCAATGCTAGGCCATTAGCCGCCAATATCATCCAGCATGCTTCAACCCAAGACCTAAAAGATTTAATATATAGGTATATCCGAGATTAAATATGAAGAATAAATATAAAAACACCTATGAATACTGGCATAAGGGTACTTTGTCCAGCATAGTATTCCAGATAACAACTACAGGAAAGGAATGTGCTAATTGTGAAGGCCATGATTTAGATATTTTCCATTTTTCCTGCTCATCACCAACCGCTGGTGAGATAGTAATCAGTTTTATTTGTCGTGATTGTGATTCTATAGAAAAAGCACATTATCCAATCGTTAGTAGCAAGAAAACTGAAAAGCTAAATTCCAATAAAGATAAAGTTGATGATTTGTTAGAAAATAGCTTGACATTTTTATAATCATAGTATAACATGGACGTTATACTTAAACAAAGGAATGTACAAAGTGGTATAGTTTTTGCATCTATTATATATAGATAAAAATTTTTAACTAACACGGACAAATAAATGATAAAGAACCAAGAATCTGAGAATAAAAGAAAGAGAGAAGCATACAAGAAAAGCCGAGAAGAGGCAGGTGAGAAGTATGAATCTCAGGTAGACCAATCTCTTAGAAGGGCAGGTACTAGAACTTATTCCGTAAGAGTTAAGATCGAAACCATTGTAGCAGTATATGATTGTTTAGATATATTCGGAGGTGATTCAAAAGGTAGAGGTATTGGCTCTA
>VTLG01007038.1_pt1 | contig 30231 bp, 31 predicted proteins | sample 4694571 | NCBI WGS metagenome assembly VTLG01 (sample SAMN12604809, study PRJNA352737) | marine metagenome | biome: ENVO:00000447; feature: ENVO:00000209|ENVO:00000569|ENVO:01000036; material: ENVO:00002151; isolation source: viral sequences binned using virsorter ...
CCAGTATTAGTTGTTATAAATTTCTGGTTGCCATTATAGAAGAGAGCTACATCTTTATTTGTAGGACTCATCACTGCATATTGACTATAAACAGCGCTACCACTTACAACTGATTTAGTATAAAACCTAATCGGAGTTGTATCAGTTCCAGTACTTAGAGTAGAGAAAACCCATTGAGCTCCTGCTTGACCACCAGTCCATGAATTTAATCCGCTATTGTAATAACGGATATGCCCATCATTGTTAGTACCGAACTCAACATTTACATCATCATTAAAGGTAACACTATTAGCACCACCTACAGCAGTCGCAGAAGTAGCTATTCCATCTAATTTTGTCTTATCATCATCTGTCATCACACCCCATGCGGATGTAGTGGCAGCTGGTAAAGCTGTGTTATTACCAGAAGATGACTCAACAGTAAGAGACGTTCCGTTTGCTGTATTACTTAAGTTGGTAGTTCCAGATGGAGCAGCTGTAAATTCAAGAGCATTACCTGATGAATTAACTTTTAAATGTTGTCCTGCTGATCCCATACTTCCAGGGGTATCACTCAAACCTGTAAAGGCAGATGCACCTCCAGAACTTCCTGGGATCGTTACAGTGATTTCATCACTAGACGGTTCAGTTGCTGTAACCCCAGCTCCAGTGAATGTAAATTTAGTAGCTGCTGTCGTTAAAGTTGTGCTTTCATCTACTACGGTTAGAGCTGAACCACCACCACCAGTAGCATCATCAGCTACTTTCCATTTACTATCAGCTGCAACATATTTAAGGATTTTATCGTTAGCTACACCTGTGGTATCGACATCACTTAAATCGTTGATACCAGAAACTGATGAGATAACTGGCTTATTAAGGATCTGTGCATCACCTGAACTAGCGTTCCAGTCAGATTGAACATTAACTTCAGCTCCTGTTGCTATACCACTCAGCTTTGTTTTCTCAGCATCGGTATAAGCATTGGTATTTGAATTAGCTTCATAGGCTGTTTTTATTTCAGCCCCAGTTTGATCAGCTGTCGCTGCTGTTTCAATACCATCTAGTTTCGTACCATCAGCTGCAATATCTCTACCATCAACTGTTCCATCAATAGTTAGATTACCTCTACAAAGACTATTACCATTATCTGTATCTACATAGAACTTCTCAACACCTGCTGCATTTTGTACAGAAAGCTTCTCACCATTTGATTTAAGTACTAAACCATTAGTAATTGTTGTCAGACCATTTACACCTAAAGTGCTATCTAAAGTTGTAGCTCCAGTAACATCTAACGTGCCAGATAAATCTATATTTGATCCTTGAACAGCTGTTACTATCTCAGTACTTGTCTGGTCTGCTGTAGCTCCTGCTTCGATACCATCTAATTTCGTACCATCGGCTGCTACATCTCTTCCGTCAACAGTTCCTCCAACAGTTACATTACCAGTAAGTGTTGAAGTACCGTCTACAGTTAAGTTGTTATCAAAATCAACAGCTCCTGTCACATCTAATGTTCCAGGTATATCTACATTGCTAGTCCATTCGACTCCTGTTCCTGCTGCATCTGTCTGTAGAACTTGTCTAGCAGTTCCATCTTTTAACTTACTAACCTCTATCTCAGCAGTAGGGTTGATGTCTGCATTGGTTAGTCTCTCAAGTTGATCCTGTTCCTCTTGTAATGCAAATAAGACTTGCTCTTGATTGTTATTAAGATCAACAGCTCTAACAGAAGATCCAGCTGCATATACTGCTTTTGCTGTATCTACTTCAGTATCTCTATATACACGAACAGTAACTCCTGTTTTAGGAGCACCTGTACTTTCTTGGACTGTACTGTCTACACTCGTATTATTGAATGTTATTTTAGTTGGAGAGGTGGATATTGCATATTTAGTTGAGGCTTGCGTTATTCCATTTAACGCAACTTTGACATCTTCAGTTTTTATATAGGCAAAGCTAAATGTATATTCCTTATTAGAACCATTTACTGCTCCACCATTATCATTATACGTTGTAGCCATTTAGCCATCATTGGTATTATTTGCTGGGTAGATTTAAAATTTGATTACTTCTAGTTTCAAACAAGCTTCTATTATTCGCAGCTTGCATTACTTTTCTTTCTTGGATTAGAATCTGTACTTCAGGATCATCTCTTAAAGAAGCCCATGCTTTACGCATAGCAGTTTGAAATAGTCTCTTGATTACTCTGTTGTGGTTATAAGCTTTCATTGGATCTCTTTCTCTTCTGCCAGCTTTGAGATCAGCTTCCATCTTTGCGATTGATTCGATGGTACTTTTCTTCTTAGCTAATTCATTCAGCTGCTTCTCTAATCCTTGTTGACCTATAGCTCTTTGAAATTTGGATCTAACGTGTGGATGATCTCTTAAGTTAGTACCATCAGGAGCTGTATAGGTTGACATTCTAAGGTCATATGCACTATTGAATAGCAGTGTCCTACCTGGACTCTGTTTGAGTTGCAGTTGTACAGGACTTACAGCATTAAACATCCTTTGTGGGAAGCTCCAATTTCTAATGGGCTCTCCATTTAACATGTCATATTTAATAGCTAAGTCTTTACCAGGACCATATTCAAATGCAAGGTTTCTATTTCGTATAGCATCACCAATATGTGAACCGAGTTCTCTCATACCAGGATTTAATATCTTACCTATTTCGTTTCTTAAACCACCTAGAGGTAATGTGTTATTCAATATGCCACCACCGATCTTTTGCCATTGATAGGCTTCTCCAGATAGTAGATCGACTAGTTGTTGTAACCCTGTCATATATGACTTACTTGTTGCACCTTGACCAACAACAGCTGCTGCTCTTAGGAAATTCATCTCAGCCCATTCTGGTCCCATTAACTCCATATTGTCGCCAATATCAGCAACAGCAGCGAGGATTTGGTTGAATGGTTCTAATGAGTCATAAGAAACCCATCTATCACCAATCAAAATACTTCTAGGAACCCAGCCGGAATCGATCATAAATTGTCGTTTCTGTCTATCAGCAGGACCATTACCTGTGATCTTGCCCTTCATATAATCTTGTCCAACCATAAATATCACTGAACCACCTATTGCTTGTCTACCGAGTGCTAAAGCCTTGGCATTAGCTAAATCGGTTGCATTCTCAATCCCATAGTATTTAGAAAAGAAACCATAATCGACAGTCCTTGGATCTGCCATGAATATATCTCTTTGAGATTTGAGAAAATAATTAAGTCCAGGTGTGTTCTTTGCAGTTAATGCTAAGCCGTTGATTCCAGTTCTAGCGAATAGGAAGAATGGTTTAGCCCATGGTGTTTGGTTGAATGTCTTCTCCAAAGAACCTGCAAATCCACTTAGGTCTGTGGTTAAGGTTGCTTCTTTAGCTGCACTCTCTAAGAATAAATCTGATCCAGGATTGATATTTCCATCAGCATCTATTATTTGTTTTAAAAAATTATCCTCATAATCGCTTAATAACTGAGGTGTAATTTCTGTTATATCTCCAATCTTATGTGCATCTAACGCTTGCCTCATGGCTCTCTCTCTAGCTCTGGATCTTGCCATTAGATAACGGAAGCTATCGTCAGTGGCAGCCATCACCTTGGTTGAGTAAGTGAGGAAGCTATTATCATTTAAACTCCTAGCCATATTAGCTACATTAAAAGCAGCTCTATCACCATCAGTAGCTCTTGAGCTGTTAGCCCATTTACCAAATAGCTCCCATTGTTCATCATTGGGATTGTATTCAGAATATCTACTTTTAACTGTTGATAAATCTCCAGACCAATAGGAGTTTAAGTTAGCCTTAAATAATTTCCATGATTCAGGTATTGCTTGAATGTATGCATTGCTTGCAGCCATTGAAGCTCTAAACCCTGCTGAATCACCACGCATTGCATAGCCTAAACCTTGAGAAATAGGACGTAAGAATGAAGCTGTAGATGTACCTAGGATTGCTCTAAGTGGTGTCTTAGGACCACTCAGTATGCTATGAATCATGACCCCTTGGATTTCTTTAACCAAAGCACCTGTGTTCTGTTTACCCTGGAACTCACCGCCTCTAATCTTTGCTCTCATCCATGCATCAAAGTCTTGGAAGTTCTGAATCTTATTAGACATTGAGAATGCTTCAAGCACAGCTTGTAGTAGTTCATCGCTATCGTCTTTACCTATAAGATCCATCATCATTTGAACGCTTTGCTTAGCTTCTTCATGAAGCTGTGCTGTACGTTCTACTAATTGCTTCTTAGCTCTTTGAGCGTTGGTTCGTCTGAGTTGACTGAATTGATTAGAGAGTACATAACGTGATCTCTTGGTATTAGTGATACCTATGATTAGCTTCTCAGCAATACTTTGCATAGGACCATCTTGATCTAAGACATTCGCTACATCAAATAGTTCTCTAGAAGCTATAGCTTGATCTCTTAACTCTTTAAACAAAGAACCATTAATAAGGTCAGCAGCTACAACATTCTCAATAGCCCAATATTCAAGACTATCTTCACCACCTGTACGAGCTGTCAGTTGATCGGTAATTGGTTTCCATATATCTTCCTCACCTGCTGCATGTCTACCCATGACGTGCTGCATTCTTTCAAATGCACCTGGGAATATATCCTCTGGAGATTTACCTAATTGCTTTAACTCTTCTCGATAGCCTGCATATCTTGCATCAGACATGAACTCTTTTCTTAAAGCCTCGATCTTCTTTCCTTCCATGCCAGACGTTTCTGACATTCGGAGTTGTTCAGCAGCAGTAAAGATTGAGTCTGTAGATCCTTCCTCAGATAAGGCTTGATCAGCTTGATTCAGTGAACGATGGACTGTATGAGCATCACCGGTAGACGTTGTAGTTCCTACATGTGGACTAGCTACTTTTTTGTTCTTATATCCATTAAATTCACCGTTACCAATGAACTGTTTACCCCTTTCTACAATTTGTTTTGATTGATTTTTAGATCTTTCTAAGGCTTCAGCTATCCCTTTGATACCTCCAGACTTAACTCCGATGTAATCAAAGACACCACCTATACCCATTCCTTCTACGACGTTCTTAAACTTCTTGACAAAGATATGATCTGTTTCTTTAGTAGCTAGTGGTTCCAGTATTGGTACGTGTTTGACAACCATACTTGTGATGTTGTCATCTTCTGAGTAGCGAGAAGCAAAATCCGCTACACCACCAATAACAGCACCTTTAGCAAATACATTTCCTCCGACCCAGCTAGTTAAACCTCCTAGACCAACTCTTGCAGCTACACCTTTTGCTAAGGGAGCCGCTGCGACTGTTCCAGTTACAAGCGTTCCAAAGTGAGCAACTGTTTCTATCGCAGATCCCCACCAAGTTCTAGCTAGTGGATGTTCGATATCACTAAATGGATTAAACTCAGCTTGATAGCCTTCCTCAGTTTTCTCTTCCCGTTGATACTCACCTGTAATCATGTCAGTGAGTCGTTCAGGAAGAGTGACCACATCTTCTACACCTGTAGAGACTCCTCTTACAACAGCATTCTTTACTTCACCAACTACTTCTCCAAGAGTATCTACTTTGTCTTTTTCTTTTGGTTTTTCTTGATTTGTTTGAGGATTAACAGGTTCACCTTCTTTCTTTCCTTGGATTGAATCTTCTAGATTTTTGGTATCTAGATCAAAGCGTTTCTGTTCATCTTCTTTGGTTTTTTCATACAGTTCTAAAGCCGTAGCTTTAAGGTCAGGTATTGAAACCTGTACCTCTGATATTCCATTATTTTCCATTAGTTACCTTGGTAATTAATCGCCTATAAGTTCCTCATTATCAAAATCAATATCTGATTGTTCGATAATAATTCTATTAAGTGAACCATTAGTTGGTTTATTCTTCATAAGCTGCTTTTGTTCTTTAGTCAGCTTTTCTTCTATGTATCTCTTATTTAGTGGGAACTGAAATTCTCTACCTTTAAGCTCAGGATCTAAAGCAAACTGAGCAGCCGCAATATCCCATGCATCTGTATCACGATTATGAGCTGCATAGAAATGATAGATCTCTGGTAAAGGTGTATTTTTACCTTCTGAAATTGCTAGTAAGGCAGCACGGTCCGATTCTGTATTTGGAATTAACTCTCTTTGATAAGTTGTTGGACTCTTTTGAACCATACGTCTAACATCAAGTCGCTTTTGTTTGAAAGCTGCACTTGGTTCTAAGACTTCTCTACTGAAATCAGTTTGATAATAACCATCGTCTATTCGGCTTTTAACTGTTTGAAGTGCTTTTGTATAAGCATCAGCTGGTGGTAGAGGAGTGTTTCCGTTAGTACCTTTCCAATGAGAAGTAAATGTATCTTGTAAGTCCTGACGAACTTTTCCTTGTAAATGTCTGACTCTTATATCTTTAGCGTCATAAGCACCTTCAGTATTTAGAAAATGTGTTCTGACCATACTTGCTGCATCAGCTTGTCCGCTTCCGGCTCGTTGAAAAGCTATGTCATCAGCACCACCCTGGATATATCGATTACCTAAAGTTTGTTCAGCCCATAGAACTGTTCTCCATGCCATACCTCGCGTATCATCTGTGGTGATAACTCCACTAGGTCTAGTATTTAATAGTTGTTCTAAATATGCTTGGTCAGCGTCATGCTCTCTTGATTCTCTAGTAGGTATATCAGTAATACCAGGAGGAAGTGGCTCGCCTGGATTCGCTCTATACCAAGGATTGACAACTTGCTCAATTAGTTCGTCATCGGTAATTTCTCTACCTTCAGTTTGAAAGATCTTTTTAGCTAAGTCTTTCGCCGCACCAACAGCTATTGCTTGTTTCTTCTTAAGCTCTATATTATCTTTCTGAATATCTTGCTGATCTCGTTTAATAATAGCGTCTTCAAGATTCTCTAATTCAGGGAATGCTTCTAAATAAGTCTTACCTTTTTTGTTTAATGGATCCCCTCTTAAGACACCTTGCGGTACTTCTGTATTTAAAAAGTCAGTTAGTTGAGAACGATCTAATTCTTTATCATCAACCATCTCTTCTAAGAGACTAACTGTATCAGTAAGAGCTAATCTAAAACTACCTTTACCACCACCTAGAAATTCACCTTTTCTATAATTAGCATGAGCAAGTATACCTTCAGGACCATCAACAACTTTCGCTAAAAGATTATCTTTTAAATCTCTCTTACGTTTATCTTTTAATTGAGATTCTATTGTATTGGTATATTCTAAATCTTGCTGATTCTCATATACATTCATACTATCATATAGGTATTTCTTTACCATACCTTGATCCCATTTACTACTTGTATATGGTCTCATCCATGCAGTACTGATAGCAGCTTGAATTTGTTGACGCTCATGTGCATTACTAGCTTCAACTAATGTCTTCTTAACAACATTACCTTCTTTATCTGTAATAGGTACTCTGAAGTTGTAGCTCGCGTCTTGATAAAATTGTGGATAACCTTTTGCTTGTTCTTGTAGTAATAATCTCTTATATCTCTTTTTGTTATACCACTCTACATCTCTAAGGCTATTTTCTAAATGGATATCAATCTCTCCCTTCTCTCTAGCACCACTAATGATGGCATCATTACCACCTTTAAACATATCTTCTGAGTCTTCTAATACTTGATAGTCTTCTTTTACTTTGGTGGCTAATTCACTTGCATCAGCTTTGATGAGTTGAGCAAGCTTCATGTCTTGTCTGTTACTCCACTCCTCTCTCATGGGAGCAGTATCCTCAGCTAAAGTTTTAGAGAATTGACCAAGATTTAGTATCTTGTCATCAAAACCTTTAGCAGCTGATAATTCATTACTATAGATCTCTTGGTTACGCCTTCTTAAATCTTCCTGACTAGCTTCTTGATTTTGTCTAATAGAAGCAATTAAAGCTCCACTACTTTCGATTGGATCAAACTTGGCGTCTGGACCATGTTTTTCAAATTGTACATCCATTAATTTTGACCCCAACTCTTAAATGACGAACCTATAGATGCGACTGTTCCTACAGTCTCAATACCTCTTTCAAACCAATTTCTCTTAGTTGGTTTAGCAGGTGCAGCTTTTGGTATTGGTGCAAAGCCACGTTCTCCTAATGCTCTCTGGTTAGCTGATAAAAGTTGTCTACCTGCTGCTCGCATCATCTCAGTTTGCTGTATACCTTTTCTTCTCATATTTGCTTGCATCATCCCTTCTGCATACAAACCTTTTAAGGCAGCAGAACGTCCGAATCTTCTGGCTGAATCACCTTCATTAACTGGTAATGAAGCTGCTAATTGTTGATATAATGCCCTATTAGATTCAAGGAACTTAGTACCTTCTAATCCAAAGTCTCTTTGAATACCACCAACTTGTCTTGAGAAAGCGTTTATATTTTCATCAGTATCTATATCATACTGAGATATACGCAGAGACCAATCATTTCTTTTATTGTTCCAGTCAACTCTTCTTTCTTTTACTTTCCTGTTGTAATCTTTGGCTGCTGCCCTTTCTTGGGCATTATCTCCTACACACACGGCAAAACTCTATAAAGGACAATTGGTTGGGTCCATATTTAATTTCACGTAGAAATTTAAACCCTAAAAATTTAAGTAATCTAAGATGTACTTTGTTTCTTTTATCGACGATATTCCAAAGTAATTTCTCTTTTCTACTATCAACAAATTTCTTTGCTTCTCTAGAAAAAGAGAGTGGATAATCTTGAATTACTGGTGTAGTCAACATCCATATAAGACCGTCAGAATTATTAACTCCCGCCATACCGGCAGTCTTGCCGTTAGGCATTGTGAAATATACACAGGAGTCATTCTGAGCAGCCCAAATTAGATGTTTCATTGGATCTAGCCCATGACCTTCTTCGACCTCTCTCCGGTCATCTGGACTTAGATTAGAGGCCACCTCTTTGGCAGCCTCAATTGTAATTGGGAGGATTTGTATCTTTGACATTAAAAGTAATTGAAATTTATAACGATTCTTCTTTCATCACCTTCTGTATGACTAATACCACTGTGATCTAATAAAGAATCAAAACATAATAATCGGTTAGATATACACTCAACTTTCTCTCCTGATTCCTCAAAAGCTGTAGGTCCATTAGTATCAGAGCAATAAAACAATGCAGTCTTCATTGCTTTGAATTTTCTTGGCTCTTCATTATCTGTGAAATCAGTATGCCATCCAAAGACAGTTTGTTCGCTACTCTTCCAAGTACAATTAATTTTGATTCGATACCAAGTAGTGATATCTAATGGTACTGAAAAATATGTATGAATGAGATTAAAATAATCACTCATAGGTTTCATATTTGCATACACTGGATGGACTAAAGATTGTATGAGATCACTTTCTCTAACTTTACTATTCCGCCAAAACCATGGGAGTTGTTTATTATAAATAACTTGTTCTTTTAAATCATCAAATCCTTTAGGGGTTAATAAATTATCCCTTATAATCATACTCTTCTATAGAATTTTGGAGTGTAATCTCCTTCCCATGAAAGTGATCTGATCGTTGCAGGGGATGGATGACTTGATTTAACTGTTAAACCTATATTTGTATTCTTCTCATAAATAGGTATTGTCTTAATATCTTCAATCAAATAAGGAACTTCATTAGAGTCAAATGAATCAGCAGGTGTAGATTCATAATCTTCAGTATAGTCAGTTTTACCTACTCTTTTTAAAATTGATTGATATGAACCTATCCTACCTAATGCAAGTTTAACTCTATGAATAACTAGTGATGCATTAACATCAGAAACAAATTTCCTACCATCACTCTTAGTGACATAGAACCTAGGAAACTCAACTTGATAATCATATAAATATCCTACTTTTAGAGTTACACTTGACCAATCACCAGCAATAGTGATTGTAGTTCCACTAATTGTAGGTGAACCACATCTAGCAGTATTATTGGTTTCATTATCATCAATTAAGTTGACTGATCCATTTGCATTGCTAACACTTGATAACCAACTAACACCGCTGAAAGTCGTGATATTTGTACTAGCACTATAACTTCCTCCACTTAAAGTAGTGTAGTTATCTAAATGTAATAAGTAATCATTACTATCTTTAGTAACAAGAGGATCATCTGATTCTTGAGTAATATTGATGTGTTGTAAGAAGTTATTATCATCAACAAAGTAATACTTATCTCCTATTATAAAATGGTACTTAATCTTATTAACTAGCTTCCATTTAAACCAGGCTTGTTGATAACGTTTCTCGGCAACAGAGAAATACTTGAATCCATAGACTGTATCTGTACCAGACTTTCCTATTAATACAAGACCATTTTCTCTAGAATTAGTGATTAAATCTAAATCTTGAGGTAATAGTCTAGAAACAACTTTTGATTGATCAACAATATCAGGATTACCTGTAGCAGTAAGGTTAACTGCTTCGAAGAATCTACTGTATTGTCCTGAATTATCTATAAATCCAACAGTCGTACCTAATGAAATAGGAGCAGTATTCCTATTATAATTATAATTGGCAACACTACTTAATCTAGCTGTATCAGGATTGAGAATTGAATCAGTGGTACTTAAGAAGAATTGTTGATCTGAGCTAAATATTAGTAAACCGTCAGGCTGTTCTAATCCATGTAATAAAGCAGATGGATAACTAGAACTACAAGCAATATCTATTGGATCTGATGTACTAACAGCTATAGCAGTATTAATCCAGAAGTTTCCAAAGTCTCCAGGTCTAGATAGTACTACAAACTTATCTGCCAGAATTGCTAATCTATTCCTCCAGAATAATAATCTATTAATTGATTTACCAACAAAACGTGGAGCTTCATTAGTAACATCATCTCCTACATCTCTATCCTTCCAAGTAAATTGATCAACTTTAAAGCTACCATTGGTTTGCCTTTGGATTGTAATAGGCATGGTTGCTGGATTAATTGATTTAACAATCCCAGGCTTGGCACATTCCTGCCATGTTCCTGATCCATCTCCATCACTTTCACCTTTAAACTTTAAATAGTAATCATCTTCTTGTGCTTTCGTATTATTAACTTTGACGATATAACCATTCTTACATTGAAATGGTAAATCGTCTAATCCATTAGCTTCAGAAGTGATGACTTTCATTAAGTCATTTTCTACAACTTGAACATTAAAATCTACAGTATTACTATAAATATAAATTCCATTACCAATTACTGTATAACTAATACCACTTATACCATTTAATTCAGCAGCTATTCCACCAAGAATATGTGTAGCTGAGACAGCAGTATCCCCATCAAAAGGTGTTGGCTTTGGTCTTACTGCTTTTAGGTTAGCTTGATGTTGTGTAAGTTCAGATTCAGCTACAGCAATTGTATAGTTATATCCTGATAAACTTACAGTACAGGAAGTACCACTAGACCAACTTTCTCCTCCATGTAAAAGTGTTACTTCATTTGTATATGAACAGGTATATGCCCATGGATTATCAGTATCGGTATCTTGAGTTGAACGTCCTTGCTGTCCTCTGACAGTTAATCTGAAGGTTAGATTATCCTTACCTCCTTCACTTACCTGATACACTCCTGTACCAATACCAGGACAATGACCCGTAGCTGATGTGCCAGGTGAAGGTTGTGTATTGGAACTTATATTTAAACGTGTAGCTGTACTGAAACTTTGAACAGTATCATCTGAAGATAGATTTAAAGCATATTGTCTACCATTTTCTGTCTTTCTTAATTCTACAAAAGCTGAATAAGTATGTGGTTTAGCATCTGTTGTTCCTGTAGTACCTACAACTTTTGATGTATTAGAGTTAGTGACAAATGTTGTATCATTGATTGTTAGAAACTTTAAATCAGAAGGTGTACTAGTTGTTAGATAATTATTTATTGCACTTTGTACTCCACTGCCATAGTTGATTTGTTGTGCAGCTGTACTATGACCATGATAAAATTCAGTACCATCATTACATTTCCACATCTTGATCCCACCACTGGAATCAATTCGACCTACATATGCACCTTCTGTTTCATCTCTAAAATAATGAAACCATGCACCACCTGTTCCTGCACTTAACGCAGCTGTTCCAACTCTCTTACTACCTGGTCTTTTATATAAACCATAAGTAAGATCTGGAATTGCATTCACTAGATTTTTAACTTGTCCAGGTTCTTTTATATAATCAGGCTGCTCTGATATTCCTCCAAAATAATTTGGAACTGTTTGTGTAATTCCTGTCATGAGCGTCTAAGCATTGTCCATGGTTGATAAGTATTACTGACACTTTCCTCTGGGAATCCAAACATGGTGTGATTACCTTGATTGCATTCATACTCCATACAAGCTGATCTAGCTAAAGACTCTTGAGTGGATAGTAATTTTGCTAAATCAGAGTTCGCTAGTAATTGAGTTGCTGCTCTTGTTGATGCTTTATATACAATGTATCTTTGAAAGACTGAAGGTATATCTTCATATGAAAAGAAATAGACAACATCACATAACAACTCACCATCAAATACATCACTGTGATTTGTCTTATCGTATAACCTTCCATTTCTTTTAACTACATCTTTATATCTATCTCTATATCCATCCGTTACATCTAATTTTAAAATATTATTTGCTATTGATATGTAACCATTTGAATCTGGATCAAATGCAACATGATTTTCTTTATTGAAATGCCATCCTTCATTCTGTACATCTCTTGAAGCTTCTTTGAAAATATTATAAATGTATGATACTTCTGGATTTTCAAAAGAGTATGTAGTTGTACTTACATTATTTGAATCAGTATCAACTGTTGTTTTTATAGTCCCTAAGTTTGTAATTGGAGACTGACCAATAGCTCCCAGGATTGAGTTAACAGCGGAGAGTTCGGTCTCGGTATCTAAAAGTGTGGGAGTAGAAGTCATAATATGAATAAAAAAAGGGAGCCAAAAGACTCCCTGTATGTATGATTAGAAAACGCGGCTGTGGCGGAATTGGTAGACGCGAAGGTTTTAGGTACCTTTGTCCTAGTGACGTGAAGGTTCAAGTCCTTTCAGCCGCATTTATTATTTACTGATAACCAGCGTTGTTAGTAGCAGTTTGAACTGTACCGAACTGAGCAGGCTTAGTAGTAGTACCAGCGAAGAGTTCTACGCAAGCAGCAGGGTTCAAGTAGTCTGCACCCATAGCCAAACGGCCAAGGATTACATCACCTTGATAGATGACTGATACGTCACCTGATGTTACTTGAACTTGAGGTCCGATTGCTTCAACACAACCTGCACCCTCTTTCTGGAAGATCAAACCACAGCTGTTTGCAAAGTTACTTGCTTGGCCATAGTCGTTATTGATTCCTGAAACAGAGTTGCGACCATCTTCAATAGCCGATGCTACGAAGTCACCTGTGTTACCAGGATCAACAGTTGCAGGGTCAGTTGCAGCTGATGGACTAGAAGCAGGAGCGTACTTAGTACCGTACTTACTGAAGAAAGGTACGTTCATTGATTTGAAGATCTTGATGCCTGCAATCTCAACGACGCCGTTTCCTCTTTGACGTGCAGAACCTTGCTCGTCTCTGTTAATTAGTCCGTTCTCGCCTACCTCTTGGATAAGAGAATAGTATTGGCGAGGGTTCAAAATACCAACTCTTCCGTCAGAACTTACTCCCTTCTCATCTAAAGCAGCGGCAGCATCATAGAAGGCTGTCACAAGCTTTTGAGCATTCAATGCATCGTCTGCATCGGAGCCAGCTCCAACTTGGATTTGGGTTCCACCTGGCTCTTCAAAGTTGCTCTTCATGACAGGAGACTTAGCTCTTGCTCCACGAGAGATAGCTCTAAAGATTAGGCGATCATATTTTTCTGCTAATGCATAACCGATCTTCTTAGAGATCTCACCACGCAATTCATAATGCGCAAGTGTCTCATCTAATTCATATACGAATGCACTAGAGATTAAGAGGTCATCACAAGTGATGGTTTTCTCCGCTACTGGAGGAGCACCTTGGTCATTACCTAAGATGCTTTGGCCAGGCGTATGGAACTCACTTGTTGTCCGACCTGTATATATAAATTGTAAAGAGCGTCCATTCTTTAAGGTACGCTTCATAACCAGATCCCGAGCAATCGCATTGTTCTGGAATCCTTTAAACAACTCTCCACTGAACAATTTCAGATAGAGGGCGCGTGCATCAGCTGCACCATTTAAAGAACCAGGGCGAGTTAACTGGGCTGGGTTGACGTTTGACTGGTGATCAAACGATCCAGGATATGCCATTGTTAATTAAAAATTTAAAAAAAGATATGTACGTTCTCAGCTGAAATTTTTTTGATCAATTTGTGCGGGTCTGTCCCCACCGTCTAGACGGCTAAAGGTATCCTCCTTGGAGGGCTAAAGCCAATTAGTTAGAGGTCCGACACTGAGGTGTCTCTAACCAAGCCTTATCTTGTCTATGATAATTGACATGTAAGGATTCGATAAATATAAAAATGGAAAGGAGTCCAAAGACTCCTAACCATAGTTCATTGTTTTTCATAAGCCCGTTAGAGCTTCCTCTAATGATTGAGGTTCATCATCTTCATCAACACCAGGCGGTTGTTGATCGCTTGGGTTGGTATCGATAACTGTTTCTGTATTTTCTGGTGAGTATCCGATAGGTCGTGCCGTACCAAACCCTCCTTTGTTTTGGTGGTGTTGTGTCATTAGAAACTGTACTTAGCGCCGATTTTTGTTCCCCAAGAATTATCAGCACCCTCATCTGTAAGGACTGATACTTCTCCATAGAATCCGAGTTTGTCAGTAGCAGCTACATTGGCTCCGACTTTGCCAGAGAGTTCTGTAGTTCCATCGGTAGCATCGTCTGCTACAACAGCTGGTCCGCCTTGGGCATACCAGTCAAAGGTGTCATTACCGCCTTCCCAACCAACGTGAAAATCAGTAGTACGACTCTTGTAATCAGAGCCGGTGTAACTCGCGTTTGATTCCACATTGACATAAGGTCCAGCGAAAGCAGGTGCGGTCACGAGAGTGGACGCGAGGGCAAGTGCTATTTTTTTCATTTAATTAGTTAATTGTTTTTGTATAGGTAACGCCGCGATACTTAAGTTTTACTGTCATGAGTAATCTCCAAGTACCAAGACCCCGTTCCATGCCTTGGTTTCATGCGTCGCATAAGCGATGAACGGACGGACGTTATTGTTTAGGTGTTAATTTGTAAGCGCCAAAAATAGTGGCAGCTAATGCTGCTCCAATAAAAACTATTTCCATTAGCCAATAGAAGGTGCAGTTAGTGCAACTTCAGTTGTGTTTACTGATGCAAGATCAAGTGGGAAATTATGTGCATTTCTTTCATGCATAACTTCAAAACCTAAGTTGGCTCTATTTAAAATGTCAGCCCACGTCGGTACTACCCTGCCGTTTGAATCAACGATAGATTGATTAAAGTTAAAGCCGTTGAGATTAAAAGCCATAGTGCTGACTCCCATGGAGGTAAGCCATATGCAAACCACTGGCCAAGCACCAAGAAAGAAATGAAGAGAACGACTATTGTTAAAGCTCGCATATTGGAAAATCAAACGCCCGAAATAGCCATGAGCTGCGACGATGTTATACGTCTCATCCTCTTGGCCAAACTTATAACCATAGTTCTGCGACTCGTTGTCAGTCGTTTCCCTAATGATCGAGGAAGTAACGAGACTTCCGTGCATAGCAGCGAATAAAGCTCCCCCGAAAACCCCAGCAACACCAAGCATATGGAATGGATGCATGAGGATATTATGTTCCGCTTGGAATACGAACATAAAATTGAAAGTACCGGAAATACCAAGAGGCATACCATCAGAGAAACTCCCCTGACCAAATGGGTACACAAGGAAAACTGCATACGCTGCTGAGACTGGTGCTGAATAAGCTACTGTTATCCAAGGTCTCATTCCCAATCGATAACTAAGCTCCCATTGGCGTCCCATGTAAGCTGCGATGCCAATAAGGAAGTGGAAGACGACAAGTTGGTATGGACCTCCGTTATAGAGCCATTCATCCAACGTACCTGCCTCCCAGATCGGGTAGAAGTGAAGCCCAATAGCGTTGCTACTAGGTACAACAGCTCCAGATATAATGTTGTTTCCATAAAGTAATGAGCCAGCTACCGGCTCTCTAATTCCGTCAATATCTACAGGTGGTGCAGCAATAAAAGCAATAATAAAACAAGTCGCTGCGGTTATAAGTGCGGGGATCATAAGTACACCGAACCAACCAACATAGAGTCGGTTGTCGGTGCTAGTAACCCAGTCACAAAATTTGTCCCAGTTCTGCAACGGGGATCTATTTAATGTGGCTGTTGTTGTCATTAAAATACGCCTGGGATAATGTTTCCTGTGAATACATAAGAACCGATGGCAGCTATGAAACCGAGCATGGCAAGTTGACCATTCACTCTTTCAGCATTTTCTAAATAGTTAACGTCAAGTACTTCGACTTGTGGTTCATTGGAAAAGCGGTTATAGCGTCCACCTTGTTCAGTTGTAGTAGTCATTAATAGATAAATAGTATTTACTTGGGCGAGGATGAAGGTTCAGGTCGCCACTAGTAATTAATTCACTGTCTTCTCCATTGTTCTTTTCTTTGTTGGAGTCTTCTATTCGCAGCTTCCTTCTCTAATTTTTCTAAGAACTTCTTTTTTCTAAGACGCTCTTGTGCTGTTTGGCTATAAGTGTTTACTTGTTTAGCTTGAGCTTTATGCCCTCTGTAATCATCCATAATTAAAATGCGAGGTCAGATCGATCTAGTTTTTGAATAAGGTCTTGTCTATATGCAGGGTCATTGTCATAACGAGGATCACTCATCGCATCAACAACTTCAGCCTGACTACGGAAGACATCTCCAGAACCACTAGGTGGTTTACCAGATAACATCCTCCCTTCATATCCATTGGCGTATTCATATTGAGCTTGTAAACCATTGACAACTAATTGGATTGCTTCAGGACTACCTGTATTAACAACACTGTCAAAGGCTTCAATATAGTTTTGTTCTACATTTTCATTAGCCCATCCTATGAGTTGTTGATAAGCTTCCTCACCACCCACTGAATCTTGAATAGAACTGATTTCATTATCAGATAAATCAGCAGCTGTCTCTTCAGCTTGTGGTCCTATTGCATCTTGAAGTTCAACATAAGCCTCAACAAGTTCTTGGCTACTTAAGTCTGCAAACTGTTCCATGGTCTCTAATGAGATCTCGCCAGTCTCTGCAAACTCAGTTGATGCATCGGCTATGAGATCAGCACCTGCTGAAAACTCATACTCTCCATCATCATCATCAGTAGTTTCATCATCGTATTCAGCTTCTGTATCTTCATACTCTTCATCTGAATCTTCTCCAGATAGTTCTCCTAGTTTCTTCTCAAGTTCTACATGAGCTTTTTCTAATTCCTCAGCATTTTTATACTTACCTAGAATTAGATTGTCTTGCTCATTCATTAGGGCTTCGCCTACTTGAAGTGAGTCTTGCTCATCTGCATTGAGAGTTTCAGACGTGGTAATGGTGTCAGTACCAGCGTCATATGTCATTGTTTCTGCCATTTATTCTTCTTGTTGATTGGGTGATAGTTGTCCTGCAATGTTTGTTGCTGTTTCAATTGCCTCTGGATTCTTATCTGGGTCCATTACAGGAGCGTTTGCAAACTGACCTGCTTGCTTTAAGAGTTCTTGTTTCTGAGCCACTTGCTGATTTTGCTGAGACTCTTGTTGTATCTGTTCCACAGTCTTAACAAGATTAAGAACGTCAATACCTTGAGCAGCAGCCAGACGCTTAATAGCTTCACTAGGATCGATGTATCTAGTAAGTGATTCAGGTCCAAGTGTTTGAGAAATCGTAGTTATAAATTGAGTGAGACTTTCATTATCCTGACGTCTACCTATAGCATTTACACCAGCTACAATTGCAGGTCGAACAATATCTTTAGGGATCTTTGGAAGTTGGTTACTTCTTTGTAGTACCAATAAAGTTCTGTTCAAATATGGAACTAAGAACTCAACAGTAAGTAAGGAGAATAAACCTCCTAGCTGTTGTTCCAGTTCTAACTGTGTAAGCCTTACTTCTTCTGCTGTCGTTCGTTCGCTGTCTCTTACATTCAATACAAGGAACGCTTCTAATATTCTTCTCTCTATTTGTTGTGCAAGTTGAGATGCTGTATTCATATCAGCAGTTTTCCCTACTTGTACAACTCCAACATCCTCTGGTCTCCCCTGAATGATGGCTCCATTACCAGCTTTTGAGAGGGTAGCGGGCTTTGTAGTTGCGCTTGGTGATACCAGAAAAATTACTTTCGATGCCACTGAGGCGCCCTCCACTAAAGCTTGAGATAAGCCATCGAGTGATTTCAGGTCGCCTAAAAATTCTTCTGTTCGACCTCTTCCATAATCCTCTCCATCTACTGTGTTAAATCTGAGGACTAACCATGGACTTGCATTCTTAGGAGCAGTGCTTCGACTACCAGCGATGATCTTGTCATCAGCTTCCTGGTGCCATACCCATCTCCCATTCTTCTCATCCATTCGGACATAGGTGTATACCTCAATGTCGTCATCATCTGAGCTTGCCTTAGCACTATCCATTGGTAGGTTAGGCGTTGGTTTAGGTAGCTCATCACCTAAAACCTTTCGGCTAATTAATTCTTTAGTGACTATTTCTATAACGTTTCCATTACCATCTCTATTAACGGTATAGCGATTTAATGGATAGTTCTTTAACCCTGTCTTATCCATAAAGATCAGAGCATTACCAGAAACAATCAGATGTTTCATGGCTTGATGAACAACAACTCTGTCACTAGAAGCTGCTATGTAATCCATAACCATTCTCTCCATCTTGGAGAAGGAAAGGTCTAATTCACTACGAACTTTTGGATTTAACTCTTCACCTAGCTTGTCATCTCTAACTTGAAATTTGAAGAAGGTTGTTTGTGGAGGTAGCAATCCAAGCATAAGCTTCGCTGCTAATGTCACAACTGCCTTAGCTCCAACTGATTGCCAGGGTTGTACTAGATCTTGCCTAGATATTCTGGCGTTATTGTCTTCTTTAACTAGATAAGGAAGAGTTAGTTTCGCACATTGAACAGCTGTTTGAAGAAAAGAAGATCTGTTGTTTGCTAACTGTGAATACCTTTCTCTTGCTTTAACCGATTCCACCTATACCTCCTGTCTTTTTCTCATCTGCTTGTAGTTGGATAGATAAATCTTCAGCTCCTTTCCTTTTCTTTCTTTGTTCTTCTGTATCAGCTTCATCTCCGTAGTCAACTTTTGTCACTTCGTCTTCATCGGTAAGTTTTTTACCTTCTTTGATTGTCGTATCTATATTTGGATCAGGTTTTTTAGCTGGTGGTAACCCTCCCTCAGATGACATTTTGACACTAAATAAACACATGGTTATTCATCTTCTGCTAATTGTTTAATTCTTTCGACCACGCTGGCTTGTCCAGCACGATACATAATGGATGTCAGTTCCTCTTTAGGGTGAACTGGTTGCCATGGAAACTCATCCTCTAATTGAGCAACCAGTTTGTCTAACTTTTCTGAGTGAAGTTTAAGCGTACTTAGGTAGGTTGGTGTTTGCATGTTCAAAGAATGCTGGTTGTCTAGCTCTCTTGGTCTCAGAAAACTCAGGCGCTTTGCCTTCATACATCAACCGATCACTAGCATCCAGCCAAAATTTTTTGTCTAAATATTTGTCTTGAGTATTAATACCTAGGGGTTGAAGAATCCAGTTAATGGTGGCTTTCCTAAGTTTATCCAGAGAAGGAGAGGCATGTATACCAAGCTCAGAACAAACAAGACTGCCGCTCGCGCAATGGATCTGCTCGTCCCTCGAAATATCAGCTGATACTGTTCTGAGAGCAGCACAACCATTAAACCGAAAGAAAGGAAGTAAAACAAAAAATATAGCTCGCTCTGTAGTGAGAGCTTTGACCAAGGTGTGGTCAGGGTGAGAAATCCATGCATCGCGTAATTTAATAGCTTCTTTTTCTGCTTCGTCGTCTACTCCGTAGACATCACATATGTATCCCAAAGCTTGATCATGTTTGATCTCATCTTTGACATTACTTTCTAATAACTTGCGAGCACTTTCGGGAACATTCTTTTCAAGCCCTTCCTGAATAAAGGTACCCACAGGTAACTCCATATGACGTATTGCGAGAGCACGTCTAATGGTTTCTTCTGCTCCATCTTTCCATATTCCTTTGGTGGGTTGGACTGGTGTCCAAGTTCTTTTTCTATTTAGTAATTTGATATAGGGGTTATTCATTCTTGACAATCGCAGGTAACGGGTTCATTAAGAATCCCCTGCAAGTAATCTTCGACTTCAGTATCATCTAAAGCTGCATAAACGCTCGATTTATCCTGAACATCTCCCATTACTTGAAGAGAATAATAGAGTGATGTTTGGGGACTATTCAGCCACTCTTCCACGAACGCATTGTCGTAGGTTACAACGTCACTCCAAGAGTTAAAGCTGTATCCGTGAAGAAGCCCTGTATTGTTGAGCATTATCATCATGCCGTCTGCTACACGCTTATAAGCGTCCCATCCAACTTCTGAGGCGATCTCAACGTCGCCATAGTCATAGCTTTGTACACCAAAGGTTCCACTATCTCTATCAACTGATTGTGATATAGGAGGTGCAATCTCAGGCGTAGCTGTAAAGCCATCTAATGATCTACTTCTATATGAACAAGAAGCTGTGGGAGCGATGGCAAAAGCTCTCACCATATTGTGAGTAAGGGCTATAGCAGCTGCGTTATTAATTCCTTTATATAACTCAGTAGCAATTAAGCCAGCTTTACCTAAAGGAGCTAGCCCTGTATTGACTTCCTCTAGAGCTTGACCAAATTCTGCATAAGTAACTCCTTCTCTGGCTAAGAGATTCGCGAGTCCAAGGAATCCAAGTCCGACCTGCCGGTCCGTTTCACTCGGAAGGTACTCTCCAGATTCTCCAACGCCTGTTCTGCCATGAAGATCGCACAGCTCGGACATGCCTTGTACAAGAGCTTGCTGGATCTGCCCGACCCTACAGGCAGACAAATTGCAGTGCTGGAGGAGGCAAGTTCCTCGTGAGGGCAGGTATACCTCAAGGCATACATTCCCGAAAATTCTGTTTCCATCGTTATCAAATCGTTTTTTATTTAGCCAAATATCACCACTCTTAATTCCATATAAGAGAGCTTCTTTTACTTCACTAGATGTACTTTCCCATTCTCCCTGATCAAGGTTGACGCACCTTTTGATCCATGGGAGTTCTGATCTGGGAGCAGTAATAAACTCAAGAATATCGGAATGTGTAATATCAAGATGACATACCACGGCGCCATTTTTATATACGCCACCACGTCTGAGCGTTTCATTTAGTGTTGAGTAGATTTTTGCAAAAGATACGGGTCCAGATGCTGTTAATCCTTTCCCATTTTCATGACCTCTAGGTCGTAGTTTTGATAGGTGTACAGCGACACCTGCGCCATGCCTTAATCCAAATGAGACGTAGCGCCACGATGCTTCTATACCGTTTGGTCCTTCCATCGAATCATCGACGACAAATACCGTACAGCTCACTGGGAGTCGGGATTCAGGATTATCCAACCAAGATTGGACCCGCCCTGTGCGAGATATAAGTTCTGCCATTAGATTAAATCGTCTAAATTTGGTGGTTTATAATTTGGTCCTTTAAGAACCTTTCCGTCTTCTCGATATATTGGTTTACCGTCCTCATCGAGTTTGGACATATTGCTTTCATGAACTCGGTTTAAAGCTTCATCTAAAAACCAATTCATATTCTCTGCATATTGGTAGCAGACATAGACAAGATCAGCTAACTCTTTAAGTGTCTCTGACTGAACATTGGCACCATGTCTAAACATCAATCCATCAGCTTCTAAAAATTCTTTAAATTCCTCAACGATCAAATTCTTCTGCCTCGAACGGGCTGCTCTGTGTGGGTTGTTTGGGATCTGATATTTGGATCGGAATTCCTTCGCTTGCTCTGATAGAAACGTTTTCTTCATGGGTGAGTTCGTTTTGTAAGTAATGAATTGCTTTTCTTAAATCTTCTTTCTTGTCATGTTTATAACCTGCTCTACATATGTATTTGATTGCATTTCCTAAGTGGAAGTTCAATCCTTGCTCTCTAATAAAATCCCAAACATCGGTAGAACCTCGTTTATAGTATCGAGGTCCAATTGGGTCGGTGGTGGTGGCCATTTCTCTACTAAGTTTGTTAATGAATTAGCTAATACAAAGTTCTGTCTTTGTAATGCCATGAAGACAGTGATGATATCTTCTTTTTGTGTCTCTTCTTTTTCTAAAGCATCTTGTATAAGCCTTAACCTCAAGTCTTGTTCAGTCGTCAATTTTGTAATCGGCGCTGGGAGACCATAAGATTGGCTCTTTTTTTTCGTAGTCATAATCCTCTGTAGTTAAGATCCTCGCCAGTCGTGCATTAGTTAGAGCTACCTCTTCATCGAGATCTTTCTCTGCAAAAGCTTCGACTACTGTTTGCCAGCTATACCCTTTTTCTTTGAATAAGGCTTGAGCTCTTTTAATTCCAATTCCTGGTACACCTGAATATCCATCTGTTGAGTCTCCAGCCAATGTTTGCTCTAGATGCCACTTAGCTCCATCAATTTTATTGATAGTCATGCTTTCATCCATATTGAAAAGCTGGCCAGGTATTTGGCGCATGTCTTTATCTGGAGAAACAATGATATTTCCTTTATTTTTAGTTGCATAAATGCCCATTGCATCGTCGGCTTCAAGTGAATTCATGCAAATTACGTCAAACTCAGTCTTGAGTTTGTTGATAACACGTTTGTATCCACAAGGCTTCTTTCTATTCCGATGTCCTTTGTAATCAGCTTGTATTTTTTTCCTGAAATTAGTGCTGTCACTAAAGAACAGAATAAGATCAGCAAAAGATCCGAGGTTGCTAGATATACGTTTAAGGTCTCGCTTGACGCAGGCGTAGGCTTCGGAGAAAAGGGAGGTAACGACGATAACATCATCCCCAAAGTCGATTTCTGATTCCGCCGCGGCACAGCATTTATAGACAACAAAGTCTGCATCAATTAATAATTTCATAAGGTGGTTTAATGAGTTTCTGCCCAAGTCGCACCACTCTTAGCTTCTGCTGCTATTGGACAACGTAGGTTGTAATATTCACCGGCTTGTACTGCACTTAGTTCTAATAAAAACTTCATATCATTAACATCATCTGGATCACATTCATATTGCAATTCATCATGTATAAAAGCTAATTGATGAACTGATTCAGGTTTATTAGTGTGGCTAATGTATAACCAACGCTTTGCAATTACACCGGCTGATGATTGTAATAGATAGTTTAAAGCCTTGTGAGGGCTGTCAAGGATGATTTTTCTACCATCTATAGCTTTGACAAAACCGTCCTTACTCCTTGTCTTAATTGCTGATAAGAGTTCTGCAAGGCCAGGGATAGCTTGTACATAAGCTTCCCTAATTTCTTTGCCCTTTTTTCTTGCCTTGTCCTCGGAAAGCCCTGAGTCGAATGACGTGCCAATTTTTAAATCTCCAGCTCCGTAAAGGAAGGCGTAGGTGACTGTTTTGACTTGTCTTCTTGTAATACCGATTCGTTCTGCATTTGTGGCGTGGATATCTCCGGTAGTGAGGATTTCGGAATAGCGTCCTTCATCATATCTGGCGAGATAGTGAGCGAGCATCCGTAACTCGATACCGCTAAGATCGGCAGCCACCATAGATTTGCCAGGTGATGCCTTGAAGAGTTCTCTGAATTCATGTGTTTGGGGCGTTTGGGCTAGGTTTGGTTTTCGATGAGCACATCTGTGCGTATTGGTCGCTACTGAACAATGGTGATGGATCCTAGATTTCGTACATAGCTTCTGCCATGCGTTCACGCCTTCTGATATCATCCCTAACTGCTTCTTCAAATCCAGACAACGTAGAAAATTCAACGCAATATCCGTCCCAATATCCTTTAGGACTATCTCGTCGATTACTGGTTTCCCGTTCGAGCTGATTAATGTAGGCGTCCAGCCATAATGTGTTTGTAGAATCCATGCAATATGGTCTCTAGATGTTGTATTTAGTTCTTTAATTCGGATGCTTTCACATCCTTCGTAGTAGCCTTGTGTCCGGTTATTTCGTTTAGGATTGAACACCGTTCCTGCAACGAAAGGGTGTTGTCCTCGAAGTACTGAAGTAAGGTCTTCCATTTCTCTTCTGAGAGATGACTCAAGTTGTTGAGCTTTTTGTTCATCAAATCTCCATCCATGTATCTCCTGTTGGGTGAGTATTTTTGCGACTGAGTGCTCTAACGCGCACCAGTCAGGTAAGGTAGGAAATGCTTCCATAAGTGGGCGGTTACTTTTGTATCTTGTTCGCAATAAATTTGCATCTCGGGACTCCATTCTTTCCAGTTTGAAGTCTTTCCGAATTCTCCTTTATATTCTCCTAGGCGATAGCCATAGGATTCAAGTGAATGCCTTCCATATAACTGAAGAGGCATATGTTTCCATTGATGTGTTTGATCAATCTTTAAAATGTTCGGATGAAAAAGACGTGAAAGAAGCAAAGTATCCACAACATTGGTACAACCAGTGAACCAACTATAAAACTTGTGGATGATAGGAACATCGAAACCAATGATGTTATGACCAATAACAAGATCTGCATCCTCCAGGCGTTGTAATCCTGTGTGGATCCACCGATTGGCCATAGGAGCATCTTCTTTAATATCGAACGTCCCATCCCCATACTTTTCATCGTTATACGACTCAACTTCTCCACTTTCCAGATTAAAGATTGATAGACAGTGGATACGGGTAGCATCATTTAATAGTCCGTTTGTTTCAAGATCGAATACGAGGTGTTCTCCATTCATATGTTTTATCGACAAACTGAGCTTTCTCAATTTGTTCTGGTGTAGGTGGGTTAGGTTTTTTTAAATGTTTATACCAAGGATGTTCGTAATCACTTCCCTCAAAAATCCGTGGCTGGGTTGAATTGTTCCTCAACTTCATATTCATTAAATTGGCAAGAATTTATGTCATATTTCAGTTGGCAAGCGACGCCAACTTCGCCTGAATAGCGATTTTTAAGGACTCGCACAGCCGTTCCAGCTCCAGCAGAGTCGGCCTGTTGGTCTCGTTCGAGGGCAATGACCGAATCACTAATTTGAGCAATGCTATGTGATCCTCTAAGGGAGGATAAATTAACTCTTCCTCCTTCTTCTGTTGGTTTTTTATCATTACTTGAACGTCTTAAATGTGAGACTAAAAATAGAGCTATACCTGTACGTTCTACGAGTGATCGTAAACGGGTCATTGTGATATCTATAGTTCTACGTTCATCACCATCTAAGCCACTAAGTAATATACTTAGGTGATCGAGGAATATAATTCGACACTCCAATCCCGTGGCGAGATATTCAATTCGGTTATAGATAATATCTGGATCAAAACTTCCAAACCCATCAAAAAGATAAAGATTCCAATTGGCAATAGTTCTGCTAAAGGCGGAGTCAAGTTCTTCTTTTTCATGTTCACCTATATGTAAATTTTTTCCAGTCGCTGTGGACATCAATCCAAGGGCTGTTCGTCTGTTACTTGCCTCAAGTTCCAAGATCCCAACCGATTCGCCTTTGCGGAGCAAGTCAGTTGCAATGTGACGACAGAATGAGGTTTTTCCTGAACCAGAGCCAGCAGTAATGGTTGTAAGTTCCCCATACCTGATCCCGTGTAATTTCGTATTAAGCCCTCTGAAGGGGTATTCATGGTCATAAGGTTTCTGTTCAGTGGTAACTAGTTCTCTTATTGTTTTTGCATCGATGATCCCGTCTGGCCGATAAGGTTCTGCATTCCATATCGCCTTGCGTATTGCTTCAGCATCCTTTGCTTGTAATGCCTCGGAAGCATCTTTATATACATCAAGTCTTGCAATCTTGACCTTGCCTGGCGGTAATACATTCGCCGCTTCCTCCGCTGCTTTCCTACCGGCGTCATCCATGTCAAAGAAGAGGACGATCTCGTCATACCCCTGTAATAAGGGTATCGATTTCTGGATATCTTTCTTGGCAGAAGCAGCTCCATGAGCGAGGCTAACCATCGGCCAATTAGGCATCGCTTCAAAACAACTAGCCGCATCTAATTCACCTTCAGTAATAACAATGCGTTTACCACTAGTAGGAAACAAATGCTGACCGAATAAAGTATCAGTGGAAATTCCTTCATAACGGAAAGTTTTATCTCTGGTTTTTACTTTTGCTCCTTGAAGTACTCCGTCGCTGCTGAAATAATGGAAGCGTAAAAGTTCGTCGTCTTTGTAGATTTTGTATTTTTCGCACGTGAAGACTGAGAGTCCTCGTTTTGATAATGTGACTGCATATCCTTGAAGTTTGGTGGTTTTACTGGACATTTTGTTAGTGTGCTGATCGTCATCAGGTGACGTTCGGGTATGACATACAAAGCAGTAAGTATGGCCATCAGAGTACAAAGAATTGCCATCTGATGAGCCACAATTACTACAAGGTATATGTCTCTCGAATTCGTTTTCTATGTGAGCCATTCGAGTGGTAGATTATGATATGAGCTCCATTTAATATTGTGACGCTCACACCATTGTGCGTATGTTGTCTTAGATTTTTTCGAGATAGTATTGTAAGGGGATTGGAAAACCATTCGCAGGTCTAGATCCGGGTTTTGCTCTATTATTGTTTTGACCTTTCTGCGATCAGCAGGTCTCCAATATCCTTTACATTCTAAATATAAGTGTTTATTAGGGAGGAAAAAATCAGGGGTGTAAACGTGTTCGATTGTATAAGAGATTTTATCCGCTTCGTAATCATGGTCTACTCCTAATCCTGTCATTAAATCGGAAACGTCCTCCTCTAATCGAGAACGAAATCCCATTATGTAAGTTGTTTATCAATAATTTGTCCAACAACAGCTAATAAGCGATCTTTAATTTCTACATTCAAATCATTGGTATTTGATTTAAAGCAAGTAACTTCAACGACAGGTAATGTACATTTAACGACTGCTTTCTTTAAACCGGTTGTTGAATCATCGGTAATTGTTTTTTCTATCATTAGAAATCAGTATCGACTTTAGAATCCTCTGCTGTCACGTTGGGATCATTTGCTTTAAACCCACTGCATTTACCAAAGAGTTCAGCGACGGATGCTTCATCCATATCTCCTGAATCAATACCAGCACCTCCTTTGATCGAGACAACCTGAACTCCTGCGAGTTTCAATGATGTCCCATAGGTGATGTTGTCTTTGAGTAAATAAGGTTTTTGGGTAAAGCCAAGTTTGACCTGGGACCCTTCGTAGACAGGGGTGTTGACATCCGTGATGGGTGTCCCTTCCGTGTCAACAATGGGCGGTTTCTTTTCTTCTGACCATGAGAATTTAATGATGTAGCGATCCTTCGCAACTTCTTCCCATGGCTCGGGACGCAAGGTACTGCGCTTAGGGTTTTTGAGTTTGGACTCAGCCCATTTCAAACAGTCTTCTCGTTCCTCTTCTAATTCTTTAATCAGCTCAGGTCCGACCACAGCTCTCAAGCTGTAACCGTACTGACTGGGTTTCATCACCGCCTGATAACCCTCAAGAGTGACAGGAGATGTGGTGGTATGAATGGTTCGACTCATGAGGCAGCCTCTTCCACTTTCTTGGGTGCAAGAGCTTTCATCTCTTCTTGCAGGCTGTCTCTGTATTTAGTTAGTTCGACAATGCGATTGTCTAACGAGTTCAGTTGATCTTCTCTTGCCTTCCTCTCGGCTGCCTTGAGTCTCTCTTCAGAGACAACAATCACACGAGTCGGTGCAAAGAACGAATCAAATAAAGATGGGTAAAGCATTTAACAGAAAAAATATTTGGAATCAATCACTTTGGAGGCTTCTAAATCTCCAATGATCGGTGGTTTTGTTTCGGCTCCAATCTGAGCCGCAAAGTTATTCAGGTAATCATGCTCAGCAAAAAGATAGAGATAAACCTCTCGAACAATCTTGGAGAGTTCATCCATATCGGTTGCACGGCATAAAACACTGTCATGGATTAAGGCGATGGGTTGATCGAAACGCATGACACTCAGACACAACAAACTTGCATCTAAGGAGTGGATCAGATTGGGTGCTGTCGCAGCCTTATGTCTGGACTTATCCACTTCATCTTTGTCATCGGTTGCTACATAAAGCTCACATTTACCAAGCAATTGAAGCTGGAGTCGTTCGACCTGTTTCTTCATGATCTTTTGAGTGACCACAAAGCCAGAAGGTGTGACCCATTTGAGTTGCTTAGCACCGCGTTTAATCGCTCTAGAGACCTCGTCTTCAATCCACTTCATGACATTCATCGGACCAGGAACAACAGCGCTCATAGCGTCTCTGACAGCTGTTACGCAGGCTGTTAAGTCGTCCTTTTCAATCTCTATACCTTTCTCCTTTAATGCTTCTCGAATATAGGAACGGTTCGAGAAGGGCTTCGCGTTATATGGCAGGGTCATCACAACCCTCTTTACTGAGCGCCTATCCCAGTAGGGATGCAGGAAGTGAGGTATATTTGGTTTTGATTTTTCAGCGACTACTTGATAAGCATCTTGTGGTTTCTCAGCTGGTAAAACATTCACTAACTGAGCTGTGGATTTATCTTTCGCCATTCCAGCGAGAATCTGGAGTCCAGAACAAGTGGCATCGATTGCGATAGCAAGTCCTGTACTGATCTTGTCTCGCTTGATTAAACAGTGGAACATCTCATCACATGCACTCAAAAATTGCCAAGGTTCCTCAGCAACTTCCCATTCAGAAAGACAACTAATAGGTTCTTCTGCGATGCGAGTGATTAGCTCTTCATGTTCATAGGTCCAACTCAAGCGCTCTGACATCGTGGCTTTATCAAGCCCATTTCCATACGTCGTCGCGACTTGAAAACGAATCCAATTCTCGGCTGACTCATCCATAAACGATTCATCAGCAAACCTTATCAATGACTTACCAAAGTCCGTGTCCTGAAACGTGAGAAAGGCGGGGATGGGATAGACCCGTCCACGGTAATCAAACGAGTGTGGAACAAACCAACGCTCCACTCCTTTAAATCTTGCAACAGCTTCCATGGTCATCCGAGTTCGACAAGAGCGTTTGAACTCTTGTGCGTTCTCATTCATCACTTCAGCAGCAGCTCTTCGATAGACCTTTCTTGCGTCCTTATTGTCAGCAATATCAGGCGGCTTAGGAGGTAGTTCGTGATTAACAATTGGGAGAAATTTCCCCACGGCTCGTTGTCGTTGTTGTAAGAACTCCGCAACTCCAACCGTGAAAGGATTAAGGGTGTAGGCAACCTTTTGAATTTTGTTTAAAAACTCAATCGGTTTTTCTCCCTGTATACACCCCTTGTTACCCCGCCGAACCATGTCGTGGCCTCGCATAATCTCATTGAGGAGATAGCCGCCTGGTTTGTCATTGGTCCAATCGTTCGGTTCAATTAACATCGGCCATGCCAAAGGGCTGAAAAGTTCAGCGTTCTGCATGACCTGATCTTTAATACTTAAGAACTCAGGTGTGGGAACAACATAGTTGACACGTTTGCGTCCTTCTTGGCGCATATCTTTGGTAAACCAGCCACTCGATTGCATGACGCATTCCAATAACCAGCCACCTAATTGCACTCGATTGGCACGTCCCCATGTCTTCCATTGTTGGACCTCATAGCGATTCATAAGGGTTTGAATCACAACGATTTTTTGATGGGTTCCAATGGATCGATGCCAGTAATTCTTCTTAAGAACTTCCAGCAAACCTGGTGCATGTTTTTCGTAATGACGCATCTGACATTCCGCTTCCACGGCTTGTCCAATCGCATCACATACGTTGACTAATTGATTACTTCCTTCTTTAACACTGAAGACTTTATCGATGGTTAACTTACAGGTAATTGCAGCGGCTGCCAGTGGCTCTAGATCAGCGAGGTATTGGGCAATCTCTTTAAAAGCTTTGCCAGCATTTCCTTTCCGAATCCGTTGATTGGTGTCCTCTATTTGTTTCACAACCAGAGGTAAAAGTACATCAATCGATGCCACGCCATAAATGGCAGCAGATGCATATTCTTTCTCTTCTAATTTCTTGGTGTTATCTCTTAAACGTTTGAGTCCTTGTCGGATTTGATCTCGCTCAAGTTCAACTTGCTCATCAATTTGAGCTGGTGTTGGCATAATTTGGACGCTCTGGTATTGATATTTGTATCCATCGGTGTATAGACACCTAGAAAAAGAGATGGGACCAGGCTTT
>VTLG01009496.1_pt1 | contig 30228 bp, 11 predicted proteins | sample 4694571 | NCBI WGS metagenome assembly VTLG01 (sample SAMN12604809, study PRJNA352737) | marine metagenome | biome: ENVO:00000447; feature: ENVO:00000209|ENVO:00000569|ENVO:01000036; material: ENVO:00002151; isolation source: viral sequences binned using virsorter ...
ACATCAGTCTCATCAACTTCCACTTCAGTTGGTGTAATATTGAAAGCATCATCTAAATTGTTTTTCACGATTAATCTCCAGTTATAGTGCCACTAAATCCAAAGTCATCACCTTCCTCAACTAATACATTATCAGCAGCAGTGATAGACTTAACTTCTGTACCACCTATATGAGCAAGTTTGGTTGTTCCATCTTGACCCCTCTTAACAGTAATCTTATTAGTATCAGAGTCCTTGGATTTAACATAAACTTCCTCTCCACCTATATCTAGGTAAACACTAGTAGATCCAGAAGATGCTGTGATATTAGTTACATCATTAAGTTCAATAACAGTTTGAGTCTTAGTAATATCTGCTGCTAAGTTGGTAAGGACTGTTCCGTCATAGTTCTGAATTGCTCTAGGGACAACAGAGTATGTAAGATTGCGTGTTGCGTTGGAAGTATCTGTACCAGTAAGATAGTTGACTGTAGACTTGGTAATAATATCCTTGGAAGCATCTGAAACAGGACCAAAGAGGTATGTCTTAGCAGTAAATCTTAGAGTATAAAGGAGAACTCTTCTTGATTCAAAGTCTCCCTCATAATCATCTTGCATAGTAATGTTTTCAAGAACTATAGGAATATCTCTTTTTTCTTTTATAGAACCAACCAAATTTACAGTAAGGTTATATGATGGTTGAAAATATGGTAATATCTGTTCTACAATTTGTAACGCATCATCATTTAATTTACACATAACAGCAAGTTCAAATTGCATGTTATATGGAACTGGCATATAAACTTTCTTTTCGTCAGGAGTAGAAGAATCTGGATTCTGAACTACAATTTTTTGAGTGGTAGTAACCTTTCTAGAAGGATCATAAGTCAATCCAGTAAACTCAAAAGACATCCTTGGTAAAGATAAGGATGTTGCTTTATTAAGATCTGGTGATTGAGTTAATCTTGCCAAAAACTTTTGGGTAGGTCCATAAGCCAAAGGAACTCTTAATGGTGATCCATCCTGTTTAACAGTGATGCCATTAAATAGAGTACCAAAACCAATAATGGTCCTCCTCAATATTTCGTTATAAAAATATTCAAACATTTTTAGAGTCCTAGTATCTTATATTTATGGGATTCCAAATGGGTTCTGTTCACTAAAGTCTAAAATATCATCTGCAGCAGATTCTATATTAACATTATCAGCATATCCATCCTCTGGAGGATCTTCACTAATAACTCTTAGTGCATGAACTGCACCAGAACTTCCACCAGTTAGATTCTCTCCAATACTAAACATTCCAGATACATTTGCGACCTCTAAAACATTTGTGGTAGCACTCCATGTTCTCACTCTTGCTGTGTGTCCTGTAATAGATCCAGTGACAATTTCATTAAACTTAAAGTTACCACTATTGTTGAGTGAAGGATTACCAATCGTAATTGTTGGACTAGATGTATATCCAGCACCAGCATTTGTAATATTAATAGCAGTAATGGTTCCAGCAGAACTTACGACTGCTTCAGCAGTTGCCCGTGTATTTGCTGCACCAACAGGTGCAGTAATAGTTACAGTAGGTGCTGTAGTGTATCCAGAACCAGCATCAGTAAGTGTAACGATACCAACTGCCCCATCACCTATAAAGACTGTTCCAGCAGCACCTGAACCCCCTCCACCAGTAATCTGGAGTGTAGGTGCAACAGTATATCCAGAACCTGGATTAGTAATAACAACTTGCTGTACTGATTTTAGATTATCACTGATATTCAGATTACATACATTAATACCACTAATCATCGTAGCAGTAAGAATACCTGTAACCTTACCAGCAGGAGCAGAACTCACTCCAATTGTTGGAATAGCACTATACCCACCACCTCTATTACTAATGTTAATTAATCTGATAGATCCTTCAGTATTAAATCCAATTGCAGCAGTAGCAGTTACTCCAGTTCCTACAACTGTAAGAGTTTGTGAGTATCCAAGAATTGTAGATGTACTACCATCTTCTGCTATTCCATCAGAATCTTCACCAGTTAAAATATCATCAATTTCATCAACGCCTGTATCAATAACTTCATCCTCGTAACGGAAGAGTTCACACTTCAGGGTGTATACATAGGTCTTCTGAAGTTGATAGAATGGTTTCTCATGCTCTACATACTTGATTTCAAATAAACGATCACCTAATGGAAAATAAACTAGATCCCCCTCTTTAGGTCGGGTAGTTAACTTTACATTAGATTCGTTTTTAAGTAATGGTTGAATATAAGTTTCCCATCTTTCTCTAGAAATAACAAGAGTTACTTCATTTGTTTGTTCAATACCAAACTTAGATAGTAATGTAGGATTGTCTGCATAACCATCAAAGTTGTCAATATATGCTTCTAATGGATATGAATCATCAAACTTAGATTTAACTACTTCCCTTATAACAGATTTCTCTTCCATATATTTTCTAGGAAGATAGTGTATATCAACACCATACATCCTCAACTGTTCGTTGATTAAATCCTGAACCAAATTCTGTTCAGATCTAGCACCTTGTTGAAAAAATGGATTAAGTGCCATTATCCTATCATATCAAGTGGAGGAAGTTCATAAGTATTAGACATTTGCTCTCTGATGATTTCTAAATCTTTTTCTGCATCATCATAGATTTGTCTACCATTTAACTCTACTCCACCAGGTAATTTAACACCTTGGAACTTAAGTAAATTCTGACCCCACTGTTTTTTTAATAAAGCAGTAGTATATTTCTTTAAGAAGGAATCATTCCATACTCTACTATAATCATTTGGATCGAGTTGTCTAAAACAATCAATAACCAAATAATCATCCTTTGATACACTGTCCCAATCAATATCAAGATATAATCTATCCATTCTTTTATTAAATCTTATTTGCTTCTCTGTTGTCAACAAAAAGTTAATATCTTCAAGATATGTTTTAGTCATCGCATAGGTCAACAATTCTGTTGCACCCCAATAGTAAATATCATTCAAAAACATCTGATACTTAACACTAAACATATTATTAGTCATAGTGTTAGTACCATCAAAATGGTATATTTTAGTTACTCCAATAACCGCAGGAGGAATTTGTAAAAAATTACTATTCTCATAATAACTAAAAGTTGTTGCTGTTCCTACAATATCAGCAGTTGCCGTTGTAGTTGTTATTCCAGTTTGTTTTTTATTAGTTTCCATCGAGGCTCTTCCCCGATCAATATCATCCTGAGTTATCTTATATTTAAGGTATGCTTGAGCAACACCATCAAAATGCCTTTCTTGAAAGTATTGAACTGCATCATCTATAATATCATCTACTTGCTCATCAGCAACATTAATTTCCAGCACGGGAGCACCCAGTTGCCTTCTACAATAATCTGCTAATTCTGATCTACTTGATGGAGATGCCATGTATACAATTACCCCTGAATATATTTATAGTGCTGAAGCTATGCCAGTATATACTAGAATATTTCCATTTACTAAATTGTAAATTGTAGTTCCAGAACTTACTAAAACATTGTACTCATATCTTCCTTCCGAAAGACTTGTTGTTGCAGTAGATCCCATTGATATATCAATAACTCCACCTCTAGAACTTGTGAATCCAACGGTAAAAGTTCCTGCTGCAACTGTTGTAGCTGCTACACCTGCACTTTTTTGCATCTGAGCAGATCCACTCCAAGTTATTCCTAGACCAGCAGTAGAACCAGCTCCTGTCTGAAAATCAAAAGCAACATTAGAAGTATCAACTACATTAAAAGTAGTTTTAAAACTTGCACCAGTATAAATTGTTAAATTAGCAGCGTATGGTACTCCTGCTGATGGGTCAAATGTTAAATTTTTACTTGCCATTGACCAGTTCCTTTAATAGAGATTTGATTTCACCAATCTCACCCTTTAAATTGGCAAGATCTTCTTCCATAGATTCCACTCTTTCATTTTTTAAATTTTTTGCATTTCTAGATGCAATGTAATGCTGATAATCCAAAGAATTTACATTGATAATTGTACCTGTATGAGGATCCCTTGCGAGATCCTTATGTCCTTCAATATTGTAAGACTCCATATTATGCAAGAGCCATTACACGTAGATCCTTAACCTTCGGAACAAATACTTGACTTGTTGATGTTAATAGAAGTTTTATTCTATAATATCTGAATGAAGGTAAAGTATCCGCAGTAAATGTATATTCCTTAAATGCTGCATTATCACCAAAACCATACTGACTTGATGGACTGACTAGTGAATCAGATAATCCATCACTATTTTGTGCAGTGATTATTTCACCTCTGCTATTAAGATTACTATAACCTGGGAATGGAGTAAATATTGGTTCAAATCCAGCATCATTTCCAACCGCATAGAATGCCCTTATTTTTGCATCAGGATTAGTATGACCTGATAATATTATCTTGATTGACGTAGCAGCATTTTCTAATTGAAGTTCCTTAGTAATATACTGGCAAGCAGTAGGATCATCAGTGATAGATTTTACTCTATTATCTGTAGCATAATTGCTAACAACACTATTGACTCTATTATTTGTAAGTATAGTACTTACTCTTTGGGCATCAATTACTGGACTTACTTTATTATCAGTAGTTGCAAGAGTTAATCTCATTTGAAGAGACTTATTACCCTCAACCTGATCTAGTTTTTCATCTTCGTTAATCTTAGAATAAACTGCTCTTGGAGTATCAAGATAATTTGGTTCACCTATAGCAATAGATTCAAATCCTTCATCAAGATATGGAGTCTCATCTCCACTAATACTTGCAGCAGAAGTAGTTCTTACCTCACACCCTAAAGTAGTTCCTGTAGTAGTAACATTTTGAACTATTGGAGTGATAATCTCAAACGGCATATTTTGTGTTGCCTTTGTTTCATATCCTCCACATGACTTAGTTTGATTTAAGTATAGTTTAGGGAATCCAACATCATTACTTCTATCATCATTAACAGTACCAATTCCAGTCATATCAAGTTTGATATTATAAGAATCAAAAGTGATTGATCCAGAAGTAGCTGTTGATGTGGTAGTTGAAAGTCCATGAGTTGTATTTATTCTCTTCAGACTGACTCCACCAAGTTCATACTTATAAACAGGGGTTCCTACAGAGTAATCAACTTTATCATCACCTCTAGCAGAAATGCTAATTACATTTCCAACTACATTGTTGTATTCAATAATTTCTTTTCCAATTTTAACATAACCTCTATTGGTTGTACCAACTCCAACATTTTCAAAGTTTGTATATACAGTCGCATCGTCAACAGTAAATGAAGCATCATTACCTGATTCTAGAGCAATACTTAATTTGCTTGCTTTAATATCAGATTGAACATCAGATATTTTAACTCTATTTTGAGTAGAGTACATTCCATGATTCTTATGATTAACCTGAATGTGTAATCCATCAGATTCAACATCAATAGAACTTATTGTAACATCACCACCATTTACATACCCAAGTTCAGTTTTAATACCAGAACTATTAGTATAGAAGAGGGTTTTTGCAGCACCAACAACAAACTCACCTTGAACATTATCAATAGTCAATTCATTGGTCATTCCAATACCAGTAATACTAAACCTAGCATTACGTCCAACAGTTCCACTACCACCAGTAGAAATTCCAATAGTAGTAATACCAAGTACATCACCTACAGAGTATCCTGTTCCACCAGAAGTAATTGTAGCAGCAGCCGCAACTCCATTATTAACATAAACCTCTGCAACTGCTCCTTTTCCAGTACCAGTCACTGTTACTAGATTTACACTACTAAATGTTTGATTACCATCAAGAGGTGTATATCCAATACCAGCATTAGTGATACTTAAACCAGCAGGAATAATAGATCCACCCGATCCCACAATATTACCTTCTGCCATAGTTCCATCTTGAATGATGGTATTACCTAATTCATAACTATCACCAACAGTTTTTGCAAGACCAACTCTTATTTTTCTAGAACCAAGAATTATTGAATCTGGTGCTAATGTAGGAATTTGATTATTTCCTTCAGTCAATTCTGGACTATAGAATTCAACAGTACCTGATGTTTCAAATTCTGCCCTATACATAGTAAATTTCAAATCTTCCCACTGACTTGGTTCCCATGTAGAAGCGTTTTGAGACTTAAAGAGAGAACCTAAGTATGGTTGATTAGAAATAAACGTATCAGTTAATAAATCAGTTTCACCTATCCTAGAAATATAAACACTATACTTAGTAGAGTTGGATGCTAAAGCTACTGCATATTCAGTATTATTACCTTCAAGATAAACTGGTGCTTTAAATTCAACTGATGTTGCTACAGATCCATCTGCAGAAATATTAACTTCTGAAGGATCTAATACAATTTCAGAGAAAGGAAGAACATTTTGTGTTGGTAATCCATTCTTCATAGATCTGATTTGGAATACCACAGGTATATCCATATCATCTTTAGTTCTAAAGAATACATCACACTTGGTAACAAATATTCCACCAGGATCTTCAACTAAGAATGATTGAGCAAGAGGGTCATACCATCCAATAATTTGTTGATTTGTACTTTCAGCAACTACACTGCTTCCTACAACTTCGGTTCCAAGACTTCTATTAACATTCCTTTCTTGGAATTGCTGTCTCTGTTCAATCCTAGCATTTCTAACAGAAACAATATTCTCTTGAACAGTTTCTAATGTTCCAGCAGATGTAAATGTTTCATCAGTAACAGTTGTAGCATTGTCAGGATTGTTATCTGCATCATTAGTTAATGTAAGAACTTTACTTCCTGTCTCAAATCTTGGGAAACTAATGTTATTGGGATTAGGAATATAGAAAGATCCACCACAAAATGCACCAATATCCGAAAGAAGTTGAACTTCTTCAATAGTTGCAATTGCTCCACTTGATTGACCTCTTAAAACCATTCCTTCTTGAACCCAACCAAAGTAAGATCCTTGTGGTTCATTAGATAGTGAGAATGTATCTACATTTAATACATTAGAAGTGGATGAATAAGATGCAGGAAAACTCTGATTTGTATAAGGGTTTTCTACAAAAACCTTAGTAGGAATATTATATGGTCCTTCTTTATGATTTGATTGTGCCAATCTAAATCTAATTTCAGGTAAACTTTCTGCAGTTATTTGACTAAGACCTGTTGGATTGACCATTCCCCTAACAGTTTCACCTACTTGGAAAGTTCCAGAGGTCATACTAATCTGAAGAATCTTAGGAACACAATACTTAGTAACATCCTGTCCATCGAAGAAAGCATAAAGTTTTGTTAGAGGTTTAACTCTCTTAGCAATAAATTCAACATTTCTAGATCTCATGAACGGAATAAGATCTCTACTTACAACTCTATCACCGACAGAGGTTCTCTCAAATGATTCAGTAACTAATGTTTGAGTACCTGTTCTATTCTGAACACCTTGTTGAGTTGTGGTTCTTGTGGTTTCTCTTGTAACTCTATTGGTTGTTTCTCTAATTCTTCTAGCAGGGTTTCCAAATCCACCACTAAAGTTATTAATCCAACCACCCATTCCAAACACACGATCATCTGATATTGTAGTATCTCTTGTATTATCATTAGTTGTTGTTCCTGTCCATGTAGTCTGCCATGAACCCCATACAACAGGACCAAATCCTGTTTGTTCGTCTATCTCACCATTATCAACCATTCGGTTAAAGACTGATTGATAGTCACCCTCAACATTAATAACTTTAGGTTGCAATCTAGCAGTATCAACCCATGTATCAGAAGCTGGAGTAATCTCCATAGTTCCTTGCCAAAAACTAATTAAGAAAGGAGTAACACTTTCTGATCTAGTTGCAAAACTCTGTTTTAACCATTCAACTTCAGAATAATCTAAAGTTATAATATCATTTTTCTTTCTTACATTAATACCTTCAATTGTTGAAAACTTAAGGTCATCATTAGGATCATTACCAACAACAGGTCCAAAAATTAAATCAACAGAGTTGGTATAATGTCTTGGTCTTAATTGTTTATTCTTTGTATCAATACTATTATTAATAGGAGTTGCTTGTTCTTGAGTCTTAAATCCAGTAAAGTTATCTACAAAGAAACCAGACTTAAATCTATTCAATCCATCACCATCAGCAACAAACATATTTGCTGTATTAGTTTCTAATAAAGAAAGAGTAGTATAATACTCAAGATTTTTAATTCTATTTTCAAGATTCTTTATGTCAGACATCGTAAATCTCTTACGATCTAAGAAATCAATTTGAGCTCCAGCAACATTGTAAAGATATGGTGGAAGTCTAACAGTTGCTATTTCAATAGCACCATCTACTGGAACAGGTTTTTGTGGATCTTCTGCAGGATCTCCATATTTTATTTGGAACTGACCTTCTTTACTTAAAAATATTCTATCAATTCTTCCAAGATAGAATGAAAAATCAGCTAATAATGATTCATCAGATGCTAAAATATTAGGAGCGGAATTTCCAGATGTATTAAAACTTCTTCCTTTAAATTCTAGAGGAGATCTATCACCTTCAGAAATAGAAGCTACTTGACCTGCTCTTGGTCTAATATCAATAATATCTGAGTTTGAAATATCATCAATTTTAGGAATATCTATTCCATAATCATATTGATCATAAGAATTTACCGTTATAAAATCACCATTATCTGCAGAATCAAAAGATCCATTAGAATAGTAAATTTTTATTTTTTTGGATGGGGCATCCGAATCAAATTTTCTCTTAATTTGACCAATATTGTAAATAGTTGACTGTTGACCATCTACAAATGAGAAGTTTGGAGATATGTCAAAACTTGGAGAATCCAAACTTGAAACTATTGCACTAGAACCAGATTCTTGGAAATTTACAGTTTCTCCTTCTGTAAATAAATGCTCATTTTGATAAATCACAGTAATTTGACTATCACTTGGTTTTTCTGCAACCATTGCAACAGCGTCACTAGATTGTCCAATTATTTGCTCACCAATAATTAACTCATTTGTCGTTGTTGATTGAGTTACAATAGAAGATAAATTAACTTTTGGTGATGATGGATCACTTGTATCTGCTGATTCATATATTGATAATACTTCTATAATATCAGCATCATTTATTGATATATTTTTATCTTGAACTCTTGTTCCATATGGATAAGTACCATATGTCAATCCATCATTTAATGTAGTAGTTCCTATTCCAGAAGCAGCATCCTTAGAATAATTAACAACTACTGATTTAACCCTATTTCTTATTTTCTGTTTTGCTTTTGGTTTTTGCTTTTTAATAGTAGCAATTAAAGTTGCTCCTTTATTTGCAGCAGGAGGATCAGTTAAACCACGAATCTGACAAGTATTTCCACTTCCAAAATCAAATTGGTCTGATGTTAATTCATGAGTCTTACCATCTGCACCAATCAAAGAATATCTCTTTGCACTAAATGGTTGGAAACTCTCACTCGTATCTAATGTAGGAACAGGAGTTTCTAATCTACCACTACTAATATTAACAGCAAATGTTTTTCTTACAACAACTGATGCACCTGTTAAATCAATATTAGATACATTTCTTTTAGAGAGACGAGTATATAATGTGTTATCACTAGAACTATCTAATTGAGTTGCTAAAACTTTTAGATCACTTACTTCTTTAAATTGATTTACAGTAGAAACACCAGAAGCAGTTGTAGGCAATCCACCATTAAATACCCCAGATACTGTAGTAACACCAACAACTAAAACAGAAGTTGCATCTACACTAATTACTCTTGATAAAATAGGATCTTCAGATATTGCAAGATCACTATAGGAGATAAGATTACCAATAGTAGTAATACCTGGAAAATTAGGATTAGTGCTCTGTATCTTAGTTCCTGCAGCTCCTTTATCTACACCAACTGTAGCAACACCTACACTAAGTAGTGTAGAAGGAATTACGTTTGCACTAAAAGTATTAAGACCAACATTATTATCATCAGTTCCATAAACAGATTGAACATCAGAAACAGTATAATCAGTAATACCTATTGCAGTTCTTCCATTATCAATACCATTAATTATTAATTGCTCATTTGTAATAAAATTACCATTTTTTTCATATATTGTTAAAGCTACTCCAGCACTAACTGAATTTACAAGAAAAGCAGTAGCACCACTATCTTTTCCTTCAACAAAAGCAGGAACAGATTGTGTAATAGATTGATTTAATTCTATTTCACTAAAAGTTTGTACATCATATAAGGAAAGATCCCATTGATTCTTTTGCTTATCAGAATCTGCAACTTCATAAGTGCCTGATTCAAGTCTAAAATCATATACCCTAGCAAGACCAACTTCTTTACCTGAAACAGTTTCTGAGTTGACACCTACTCTTTGATCTCTTAAACTTAGAACATATGTACTACCAATACCTACAGTCGGAGTTCTAAAAACACTGTTTATCTTAAGTGTAGGTCCAGTATTATAAATTATTGATTGATCTTTTAATGTTTTTACATCTCTTGGTTTAGGAACATCAAGAAATGTTGGATTCAATGTTTCAATTTCATATCCTTTAACATATGCCTTACCTGGAGAAAGTTTATATAATGCTAAATCGTCACTTGGAGTTTCACCACCTGGAGTAAACTGACCTGCATTAAATATACCTCGATTTCCAATATTATCATTTAAAGATTCTAAAAGAGTAACATCAAAAGGTTTTACATCATAGTTCCCACTTTCATCAAAAGTTCTTCTTGCAAGAGTATCAGTTAAATCAAAATTAGAAGAATATACTCCACTAAATCCACCTAAAGCAGCACCTCCTGCAGATCCTTTTCTTTGAGTTCTTAAAACACCATCATTTATTACTGCCAATTCAACAAAACTATTATCATCAAAATCATCAGTAGATTTTTTAAATAAACTTAAAGATATTTTTAATCTATCAGCACCTGGAGCAGAGTAATTATTATATCCTTGAGAATTGTCATTTAAACTTTCATCTATATCCGCATTAATTATCTCTTCATTTACAAATAATCCTATTCTGTAACTTGGAGCATTATTATATTGATCTAATATAAGAGTCTCTTGATTTACATTACAAAATTGACCACGAACAAAATATACACCATTTTGAATCTGGAATGATGATCCAGTTATAGCAGCATCACTTGCCACTGTAAGGGCAAATGGTGCTCCAGAAGCAATTGCAGTATTACCTAATAATCCTGAAGTTATTATTTCTGAGCATGTTAATTCCTCTCCATCAGAAAATACTTGAGTGGCATTATTTGATGTGTTAGACGTTAGATAATTTATATAAAGGGTAAGTTGACCTCTTTCAGAATCCTCTGCTAATAAAACTTTATCCACAACAGCACTTACACCAGATCTCTGGCCTGTTATTTTTGTTCCTACTAATTGATCAACATAAGCTGATACGGGAACTCCTTGATAATTATTATTAATCTGTACCCCATAATATATGCGATTATATCCCGTATTACCAGGTATTACTTTTGCACCTTCTTTAAAAAAATGTTGACCAAACTTTTCAATTTGATTTTGTAAAATTGACTGGAGAGCTGTTAATTCTCTAGCTTGGACAGGATATCCTGGCTTAAATAAGACCCGATAAAAATCACTAGACGGATCATAATCGTCAAAGTATGGGGCTACATTTAAGTTGGTTTGCTGTGGCATGATTTTTTAGAACTGCAAAACTATTTTGATATCTTCTTTTTGGTTTGTTGACCGAGTAATAGCTGGTCTATTATCAACAAAAATAATATTTCCTGAGTATTTTTTAACTTCAGGATTAGCAATACCTTCAGTAAAACTTTGGCCAAGATAATATGTTCTATTATTTATTACTGTAGATAGACCCGTAAATCCAGTGTCAATTTCTAAAGTAGATCCAGATGAAGGAGTAATTTGAACATTTCCTCCAGTGCCAGGAGAAGCAGTAAATGCATTTAAATTAAATCCATATTGAGGAGTTGTAATACCAGTCCCAACAGTATTAAAACCAGCAAGAGTTCTATCTTGCCAATATTTTAAAACACCTGTAGTTTGGTCATAATTAATAACCCTTCCCACTGCAGTTGATCCAGTTGCAATAGTTTGAGTGACATATGAATCTGCAGTAAATGTAGCAGAACTATATCCAGTTCCAGCCAATCTTAGAGCACGAAGAGCACTTGCTTTATCAGAACTTAAAAGTGAAGTGGAATCATATTGTTGAGGGTTACATACTACTCCAACTCTTGCAATATCATTACCAGTTATAAAATCAGGATTCTCATTATCATTTTCAATTCTAGAATATAAAAGAACATTGTAAGCACCAAGTTCTCTGTAAATATTAGATCCATGCCCACCTTGAGGTGGAATAATAACATCAAATAAAGGTCTAGTGCTTCCAGTAGGAACTGAACCTGCTTCTAAATCAACACTTCCGTAACTATATCCAGAACCTTGCTTAGAAATAACTACCGTATCAACTTGTTGATCATTAGTTGTTGTAATAGTACATTCTGCTCCAGATCCATCTCCCTTAATTGGAACATTACGATATTCAGTACCACCTACAGGACCAATACTTACACCTCTATTAGTAACAGTTATAATTTTAATAGATCCATCGACAGCATTATCTCTAACTGCTGCATTATCATTGCTTGTTGACCAATCTGCAGGAACAGGCATAAAGTCTGTAGAATCAAACTTTACTATATCAGATGGTTTAATTGTATAAAGATATTTCCATATATAATTATCACCACTACTTCCAGCAGATTTTGGTTCTAAATCAGTGAAAGTTGGTTCATCTAAAGAAGGTCTACCATTAGGGTTATCAGGATCTGTACCATTCTGAAGACATTCATAAACTCTATAATCACTGTTTATAACATAATAAGTTGCAGTATATAAATTAGTTGCACCCGAAACAGGGGCAGTATTTGTTCTACTATAGTCTCCCCTATACATGTCATAGGTAGTACCCGATGACCACACCCTTTTGGTTACAACTTGTTTTGCATCTGCAGAATTTATCTTCTTTAATGCAATCATATTATCCCAATAATCAGTTTCTTCTGTAAAACTATCTTTGGGAGATGGTGGAGTTGTATTCCAATCAGTTGCAATATCAGTGGGGTTTGTTAACCCAACAAAAGAATAATATGCATTCGTACTAGAAGTTACTCCAGCAATAAAATTCTTTGCATTTAATATTCTAATCTGATCAGTTATTATAGCAGCCATTTGGACAGAGATTTTTCTTTATTTATTAATGATTTGATCAAGGAGTTTTATATTGCTTATATTTAAGTGATTCAGATCTTCTTACTACTGGAGAAGTAGAAATTCCACCTGTTCCACCTAATGTATATGCAGTATAAGTATTACTTTCAGATCTTGAGGTTAAATTAATTTTACCCCAACTATAGGAACCAAAGTAATTACCAGTTTGAATACCAGCACCACTGAAAGTAGGCCATTGACCACTCCAAGTATTAAAGTTGGTTACTTTCACAAACACCCTATTAAGATGAGTTGTACCTATTCCTACACCTGTAGTTCCAACTCCTGTTGCAGCTTGAACTATTTCATAATTATTAACTTCATAAACGTTATTTAGGAATTGAGTTCCAACTCCAATAACAGCACCACCAGTATCTACAGAATTAATTGATGTAGTTGCACTACCAACTGTAGAATTATTAACTATAAAGAAGTCGCCAGTAGATATTCCACTAATAGTAACTGCAGTACCAGTAATATTAGAATCTCTTAGATCTGATGTAAGAGGAATATGTAAGTCAAATATTAATTGATAGTTGGTTGAACCAGCTCCAATTGTAGTAGTACCAAATCCAACAATAATACCAGAATCACCTTGATAGTAATCAACTTTATTTTCTTCCTCAGACCATGTTGGAGGACTTATTAAAACGGATGGTGGATTGGATGATGTATATCCAGAACCAACACTTGTAATTGCAATACCAGTAATAGTACCAGCAGCACCAATTATTGGAGATCCAAAAGCAGTTGTGGATGTAGAACCAACACCAACTTCAGAACCACTTAATGATGTAGTAGCAAAACTTACTGTAGCAGTACTGTAACCAACACCACCAGTAGAAATAGCAACAGAAGAAATTGTTCCTAAACCAGATACTATTGCAGTACCAGCAGCACCAATCTTATCTTCCTGAGAAATCAACTTAACTTTCTTTTGGAAAGCAAAATCATTTGCTACAGGTGCTACATTATCAACTTCATCATAAGGATCAAAATATGGTCTTGCATTTTCTACATAAATGACAGTTGATCCTATTCCAACAGATTTGATAATAGGTGAATATGGATTAATAACAGGTTCATAGATTTCCCTGTCTTTTCCTACACCTTTCTCATTAATAATCTTATCTTCAGTTTGTCTACACCAATTAACTGGTCTTTCTAGACTAGAATCTGGAGTATTTCCTGGACCATAATATGGTGGGGTTGAAACAACATCTGTGGAGTCAACACTAATAGGAACCCTAGCAGTTTCTTGTAACCAATTATCTTGAGTTTGTAAACGTCCTATAGTTAATTCATCACCTTTTTTTACAGTTTCTATAACTTTTCTTTCAACAACGTCTTGACCACCTGTTCCTTTATAGAAAATAATTTCTATAGTATCACCAGACTTAGGTGCTTCGGTAAATGTAATTACACTACCACCAGGGAATTTATATCCCTTGCCAGGAACTTGAGGAATGTTATTGACAAATACTAAGAGAAGATCTTCAACATCAATTTTTGATCCCTTCTTAGCAACAATAGAAGTTGATTCTCCACTAGTTGTTAATGGGAAATCAACCCGACTTCCATCAATATATCTTTCAACATTATCAAGGACTTCCAATTGACCAACAGACCATCCAGTAAATTCATCACTAAAGACTTTTTCAATATCAATTATCATTTCAGTAAAGGTCTTACTTGGATCAAGTGGAATACCTGTAGTACCACCAGTAGGAACTGTTAATTTTTGAAGGTTTCCATATCCACTACCAGTATTCTGAATAGTAAAACTGACTATACTTGATCCTTGACCAACAACAATATCAATTGTTGCTCCTGTTCCAATACCACTAGATGTATCACTATAAGTCAAACCAATACCACTATATGATAATGGATCATCAAAGACTACCTTATTATATCCATTTACATATCCACCTCTAGCATAGATGTGATTTCTAGTTGATATTCCAGTTTGAGTTTCAAATGTCTTAGTATCAATAACACGTAGAACTTCACTTCCGTTTGCTGCAACATCAAACTTACTTGCAGAATTATTATTCAATCTAGGAGCTATAATAGCAGACTGAACTGATCCCAATCCAACATAGAAAGTAGGAACAGTAGAAACACCAATATTAACTTCAAATGTAGTAGTTCCTACACCAACAGCAGTAACTGTTGTTCCTGTGTAATAAGGATCTGGTTTTCTAGGATATCTATGCACAGATGCATAATTATCTCTTGAACATCTAAAGGATAAAGATTCAGTTTTTATACCAATACTTTGTCCTGTGCGTAGACTATGACCTGCACCAATACTTACTGTTAATATTCCAGAATTGGCACTATATGAAGCAGTCGATATACTATAAAGAGCAGTCTTAGATGTACCTACATTAAGGGTAATAGTATCATCTGTTTTTGAATCGATATTAACAGAAGTACTAAATCCTGGATCAGTATATCTTGGATAAGGATGAATTGTTGCATAATCATCAAATTCACATCTAAATCTCAAACTATCTTCTTTTAATCTAATACTAGTATCTGCAGATAATCCATGACTAGCAATGGTAAGAACTAAAGATCCTGTATCAGGATTGTAACTAGCATCACTAACATTATGAGTTACAGTTGCAGAAGTTCCAACATAAACAGTAATAGTGTTGGTTGTATAATCTGTAATCGCAGTAGTAATTCCTGCAATAGGATCTGTTGAACGAGGATAAGGATGATTTGAAGTATGACTATCCATCGAACAAGTAAATACGATACCTCCTGTAGCAATTCCAATAGTATCACTATCAGAAAGACCGTGTGAAGGAATAGTAAGAACTAAGTTTCCAGTTCCAGCATCATATGTTGCACCAGTAGCAGTTGTTGTTCCAATACCTGTTACACTTATACTTCCAATACCAGAACTTACAAATGTATGATTATAATCACCACCACTAATAACAGCGGCAGGATCTGAACCAATAAATCTGTGAGCATATGAACCACCAGCAACTATAGCACCAGAAGTAGCAGATACAAATTGATGAGTAAAGTTGTCACTATTAGCAGCATATCCCACATCAATTGCAATATCTCCATCATTATGTGTAAGTCCATTAGCAACTGCACTAACAAAACTATGAATTCCAGTGTAAGTTGAAGGTGCTACAGGAAGAACATTAACTCTAAAGGTATTTGTGGTTACATTAGAAGCTACTATCCACTGACTAGCAATCGTATCTGACCTTCTAGGATATGGATGTGAAGTAGCATAATTATCCTTATCACAAGTAAATATTAAAGAATTAGGTTCAAATTTAACTTTATCACCATTAGAGATGCCATGACTAGCAGAAGTGACTGTCATGATACCAGTCGTAGGATTGTAGATTGCACCAGTTACAGTTTTCTTAGTACCATCCTTAGTAATCTTAACTGCAGTATGATATGCAGGATCTTGTCCTCTTGGATAATAATGAGTAGATGCTCCATTATCCAATCCACAAGTAAATGCTAATCCAGTAAAGATGACAACACTCTTCTGACCACTAGTTGATAATCCATGCCCAACAGCAGTCGTAACTGTCATAATACCAGATATATTATCATAGACTGCGGTATGAATACCAATTCTAGGTGAGTAGTCACAAGTAAAGGCAATACCAGAAAGTGTTACTTCATCACCTGATGATAATCCATGATCAGTTTGTGTAGTGATCGTAGATATACCAGTTACGGAACTATATCCAACATTTGCTACTCTTCTAGTTGAATAGAATATATGATCTGGATTAGTAACAGCAACTCCTGTAATACTACCAGTTGTTATTTGTGCTGTACCAATTCCAATTATATTTGCACCATCACGACTAATAGTTTGTATGCCAACATTAACTGTCTGAATACCTGCTCTATAACCAGAACCAGTATTACCAATACTAATAGACTGAATAGTACCACCAGCAGCAACAGTAACTGTTCCACCTGCAGCCACTAAAGGTTGATATCCAAATCCTTCACTAGAACCTACAGAAACAATTATTCCACCTTTAGGAAGATTTCCCACATTTGCATCAGTAGTAGAACTTCCAGTGCCAGTAAATGAAACTGTTGTTACACCAACAGTTGCATCTTCAATAATAGTATATTCGTTAGTTGATCCTGGAGTTTGGAATACATCATTAATAAGAAGAATTGCATTATCAGTAGTAAGTCCTGTTACGTTTGATCCACCCGACTCTAATGTAAAGTCTGATGCTTGACCAGTGAATTGAGAAGAAAGACTATCAAAGATATAATTTCTATAATATGGTTCATTAGCAGTATCTGGCACACCAGAACGCATAAATGTTCTTCCTTCAAAACTAGATCCAGTTGCAATTCCTACCCAATCTCTTGAATCAGGTGGATTTGTAGAAGTGCTTAAAGGAACATTACCATAAGGTGCTTCTACAAAGTTTAATGTATTATCAACAATATTATAGTTACCATCTACTTTAGTAATTAAAGTTCCTGTACCATATCCTGCTAAGGTAGTTCCAGCCCAAGATCTTTTAACTCTAATAAGATTATCATTTCCTGCTTGACCAATAGAATCAATTCTAATTATCTCACTTCCAATCTTAACTAAATCTCCACCAAAGAATGATGTAATTCCTGCAAATTCAATGTTGTCATCAGTCGTAAAGATTTGACCTGCTGTGTGTGTGGTTACTGCAGTAGATACTATAGGAGATTGAATAATATTGTCTAAAGAAATGAGAGCTTTTTTATTCTGATTAACGGCATTAAAACAGTGAGAGGTTCCAATACCAACACTTGTGATATCAACGACCTCTGGAACGGTCTGAAGTGCCTTAGAGACACTCTCAGCAAGTTTAATGGTTTCATCATCAATCTTAACTGCATATACCGTACTTGGTAATAATGTAGTTGTACCAATTCCAGCAAATCCAGTAGTACTAGCAATTCCAATTGCCATTGTATAACCAGTGCCAGGATTTGTATAAACAAGTTCCTCACCTGTAACAAAGAAATGATTTGGAAGATTGATAGTATTATTTGTAGAATTAACTACACCACTATCACTACCATCAAATGGTTTTCTAAAGATTGGATCACCTTCATGTGATAAACCAAATGCTCTCTTTACATCACTCTCAGTTCCTGTATAATCACCAAAGCCACTTTCTATAGTTCCATTATTAAAATCAATAGTATCTTTAGTATCATCCTGTACCCTTATTGCATTCATGTAAAGATTTACTTGTGCATTAATACTTGCTACAGGAGTAAAGAGTAGAGAAACAGTTCCTGCAGAGGATACTTTTGATCCAAATGTTCCTAACCCAGTTGGAGAAACTCCAGAAGCAACATTAGCAAAATCTACATCGTATGTTTCTGTTGTAGAACCTTCAACATAATCAGTAACTACTGCAAACTCAAACATAGAGTAAACTTGATTTGTTGCATCAGTAACTTGAACAGTACCATAAGCAGCTTCATATTCTGAAGGATATTCACCGATAGTAGTAATTCCAGGAGATGAAGAGGAATCAATTGCGGTTGTTCTGGACTCTAACCTTGCATGTTTAAGATCAACTGTTCCAATACCCGTAGAAGTAGAATCTGCCATACCAACAACAATGGTATTAATAACACCAGTTGTCCCTATACCCACACTAGCATTAGGAATAAAATCTACCTTTAAAGTAGAACCATCAATATAACCACGATAAGTACCTAATCCACCAATTGCTTCTGGAGTAGTAACAGTTGTTAATCTTCCATATTCCACTATATCAACTTCATCATCATTATGAATAATATTCAATTGATTAAACTCATGCTCATTACCACTAATATCTGGATTGATATTAATAATTACTTTTGCAGATCTATAGGTGCTTGCAATACCTACAATTGTTTTAGTTGTAATTCCAGTACCAATTGCAGCACTTTCAGAGTCAACTAAAGAAGGACCAATAACTGTGCTACCTGTGCTTAATAAATTATCATCAAGATTATAAGAAAGTGTGGTGACAAAATAATCATTAACAGAGTATTTTACTGGATAGAAGTTTAATTGACCTAAACTACCAGATACAGCAAAGTCAAATTCTCCTTGATCATATACTGATTCAACTCTTCCATATTGGTTAATATATCCTGTATTACTATCATGGATAATATCAACAATCATCAATTGTCTTTGACCACCAAATCTCTTATCTCTTACATAAGTGATGTATTTTAATGCCCTTCTTTCAGATAATGTCCATGTATTAATAGTGGTAAATCTAGTAGCTCTAGGATTGCTGTTAAAGGTTCCACTAAAATCATCTATTGAAACTACTCTATTTCCCACTGATTCAGAATAATCTTTTAGTATTCTACTTGAAAAAGTTATTTCGGTAGAGAAAGAATCATTTCCAGAAATATCCAAACCATTTTCAGATACTAAATCAAAATCATATACACAATTTAAATTACCAATACCATAAAGATCATTTACTACAGAAACATCAGATAATTCTGTAGACAATCCAACTCTAGCGGATGAAGTAGATTCTAATTGATAGTTAGAGAATTTCTTAAATCCCAATGTATGATTTAAAGTAGAAACTGGATCATCCCATGTTTCCATATCCACTCTAGAACTTAATGAATAAGAAAGATTCTGATAATAATCACTATCTTGTATTCTTTGAATATGAGCATTAAAGAATCCAGAATCAGTTTCCCAACCCTTTTCAACTCTTGAAGTTGCATTTAATTTAATGTAAGCATCAAAAGATTTTATAGATGAAGCAAGACCTTGAGTTCCTGAAGTCAATCCCTTTATAATATCATTACTGACAAATCCATCTGTATTAGAAACTCTTAATATACCAGTATTTGGATTCCAATTTTCAACATTTCCCCTAGTGCTACTGATAGATCCAGTAACCACTTCATTTTCTGAAAAATCGTTAGATTTTAACTTAACATCAAATGTAGGCATGAACTTCTGAGGGACAATCCTTGCAGAAGAATTAATAAAATCAAATGTTCCTGCTGATATGCCAGGTGCTAATCCAGTAAAGTAATTAGAAAGATTATATGTAACAGTGCCAATCCCTCCATAATTTTGATCAACTGCTGTTATTTCAAAAAGTTGATAGTCATATGCTGAAGAATTATATCCTCTTGCAGTAGTACCAACTCCTACACCAACACCTTCTATAAAGACTTTATCACCAACAGCAATTGGGAATGTATCAGCAGTGCTGAATCCAACAGATAATTGTACTGTTACATCATAGTTTTCTGTATTAAACCCTACAGTACTAATTCCAACACCATTACTGTTCTTATCAGTGATAATTGTAGGTGGTGTATTACTAATACCTTTAGTATTTTTTAAAATTTCTATTTGTGGATTTCCTAGAGTATATTTTAAATCAGCATCTAAAACTGGTTTTTTAGTCTTTCCATCAATAAGAATTAAATCTGGTGCAGAAATATAACCTCTTCCAAAAGAAGTTATTCCAATAGATTCAATAGACATTAAAGCATCTATTTTAATAATCTGAGGTAGAGAAGCATCAGGTTTTATGGTTGTATCTGATGGGAAATCATATCCAATATCTTTAATTTTTAATTTTTTAACTTTTCCAACTGAAGTACTCTTTGCTTCAATGATAGCACCACTACCAACTTCAGTATTAATTGTAGAAATACCAGGAAGATTATAATAGTTTCTACCAGGATTGTTTATCTCAAAATCTGCAATTGCACCATATGCAGTTAAACTATCAGTTTCATAAGATACGAACGATGTAGTGCCATATGAGGTTCTTTCAGGAGCATCTTTTAGGGTATATGAGAACTGATTAGTTGCACCTATTGTTACTACTTGTTTACCATTATAATCACTATCAGAGAGTTGTATTTCATTTCCTGATAGAACACCACTATCAACTCTTATCTCTTTTTTAATGAGTGGTAATGTACTTTCAAAAATAGGATCTAAAGTATAATATAAAGTTTCTGGTATATCTTTAGTGACAGATAAACTAACTTTAGCATCAGTAGACACTCCCGCCTTTCCAGATCTTGTAATATTAAAAGTCGTGGATTGTGGAGAAGTATCCCATTGTTTTGTTAAATTTTTATCGGAATAAAAATTCAATACAAATGCTGGATAATTCGTAGACTGAGCAACATATCCTAAAGAAGCGTCCGAAAGATCAAACTCAACAGTAGAATCTTTATATACCTTCAATGGTGGATTAATTGGACTTATTGTTCCTGCAGAAGTACTAGTGATTCCAATTACAGATGGTTTTGGTTCTTTAGATCCAAAATCAGTTTTACATAATTTAAAACTATTAGTATCTACTTTTACAATGTAATAAATTTCATTGTTAGATAAACCTCCAGCAGGAGTAGAGGCTGTATGAATTATCTTATCTCCAGTATTATATCCATGATCATTTATTGTAATTGAGTTAGAAGAAGTATTAACTCCAGAGGAAGTAAATGATTTTGGATCAATTACCATTCTTCTGTTATAATCATTATACTTAACACTAACTGTTGTTGTAAGACCAGAAACAACATTTACATAAACATTTTCATTATTCAATAAACCATGAGTTTCCCCTGTAGAAACAGTAGCAGTGACTCTACGAATTTCTCCAGTAATTACATCATAATTAGTCTTAAAGCTATGATAAACACCAGTACCTAATCCAGAGAAGAATACTGTTGTACTACCCCTCTGTGTGCTTGCAATGCCAACAAAAGTACCTGTACTACCTAAACCAACCTTAACAGTGGATATACCTATTAAGTCTTCAGTTATGGCAGCAGCGTAAAGTGTTTGACCATTAGTTAATGTATTAATACCTGTATAAACAGCATCTGCTCCATCCCATCTAATATTAAGACCCTCTCCTTGATTGGGAGAATATGTCAATTTATCACCAGTCTTCAATCCATGATCGGGAAGGAAAATTGCTTTTGTTTGAATAAATTTTTGAGTTAGTCCAATTCCAGGATTACTGAATACAATCGTAGTGCCAATACCAACTCCAGATCTTGTGCCTAAACCAACTGAATCAACAGGATTAAAATAAATTTGATCATTTACTCTATATTCATATTCAGAAGTAAATCCTGAATTAATAGTAAGTCTTCTGGGTTTTTCAAGAATTTCAGAAGTTACTGTATGAGAAACTCCTGTAACCCCATTAGCAGCTCTAAGAACCCTAATTCTAGAAAGAAGAGGCTCTACATTTAATAGTTTTAATGTTTCTGTTCCAATCCCAAGAAGATCATTAGATTGAAGTTTTGATAAATCTCCACGAACATCAATATGAGTTACTATACCTGTAGCACCATCAGTTCCAATAGCAACAGCAGTGGTTCCTAATCCAGTTACATTAAGTTTGGTGGAAGTTATTCCAGCAGTGTAAACACCACCAATTTCTGAAGAAGTTGTAGATAATCCAGTAACTGTAATAATATTGCGATTAACCCACTCATGAGGTTCTGTAGAAACAATACTATAAATTCCTTTTTGACTTGAAGGATATATCTCTACATTCGTTATACTACTAGTAGCAGCACTTACACTACTTACTGATTTACCAAGAAGTCTTGAAACTTTAGCAGCCGCACCTAGACCTTTAGTATTTGTATTATCAAATATTACTTTATCTCCAATCTTATAATTCTTTCCACCCGTTTCAATTCCAATACTCTCCAAAACACCAGGTTTTGTTCCCACAACATCAATAGTTTGGGATAGATTATTTGGAAGAGGCATATATGGATAATATGCTTTATTATTATGGATTAAATTGTAAGGAGTAGTATTTCTACACCATTTAGTATTTTCTAAACTATAATCATCTTGATTTGAGGATGTTAGTAAATTAAAGTCATTTGGAGTTGAATAATAATTTTGACCTATTAGATAAGGAAAAGTTGGTAATTTGAAAGTATTAAATTGACCACCTTGCTCTGAACCAGAATCATCAATTGTTGTAAAGTAAGCATAAGTTCCACTTGGGTATTGTGGAGTCACACAAAATCTTCCATTATTTTCATCTAGAATAGTTTCATCACTTACTGCTTTATATGTAAAATCATTAGTAAAAAATCCAGCAGGAAAAACACTTAATGGTGGTCTATTTTCTTTAATTGAAGCTTCTTCAACATACCCAGATTTCATCTGTGTTACAGTTCCACCTGCTTTCTTTATATAACCATAAGGTCCATATATTGGATTACCATCATATGCCCAACCAATAATTGGAGAATGATTATCCGAAGGAACTTCCTGACCATTAACCTTTCTTAAATCAGGTTCACCATATAAAGATTGACCTTCTTGATTAGTAGAATAAACAGTTTGTCTTAATTTTCTAGGAGCATATAAGTGATTATATTGTAGTTGAATATTACCATCTTTTATAATTCCATCATCATCAGCAATCTGTTGAGTCTGATAATATTTTTCAAATAAATTAACAGTCCATTTTTGGATATGTGAACGTGTCTTACTCTCTGTTCCAGAATTAATAACATCAATAGAAGTGGTTGATTTTCCATATCCAGCTCCTGCATGAATTATATTAACAGTATCTAAAATGTAATTAACGGTTGTTCCTATTCCTACTGATGAAGCATTTCCATTAAGATCAACTACTTTTAAAATAGGTGTTATAACAGCACCTTGTCCATCACCATTTATTTGTAGGTTTGGAGGAGAATTGTAATTAGTTCCTTTATTTTCTATAACAACTTCAATAATATTTCCATTATTACCAACAATTGGTTTTAATTGTGCATCAGATCCAGATAATAAAGTTACTTCTGGTTCTCTAACAAAATTAATAATCTCAGACGCACCATATCCAACACCATTATTTGATAAATGAATAGATGTTATTTCACCCCGAATTATAGGTTGAACTTTTAATTCAAAGGTGTCAGATCCTACTGAATTAATACCAACATCCCCTGTAATACTTACAGTAATATCTTGATAATTAAATGTATGAGTTCCTACTCCAATAGATGTAAGAGGTCTGTATTGTTTGGTTTTGTGATAAAAATCACTAGCAGTGGTTCCTACTCCAACACTTGATAGATAGAAACTATCATCATCTTTCTTAGTAATATAAAAATCAGTATCAGTCGTAAGACCTGCTATTGGTGTCCCATCACAAGTATATTTGACAATTTCTCCAGATTGATAATCATGATTTGTAATATTAATACAATTTAAAGATGTGTCTATACCTGAAGATACAGCAGTTCTTTTTTTATTTTGATATCCACTTCCACCTGAAATTATATTAATAGATTCGACTATTGATTTTCTATTAACAGATTTTATAAAATGTTTTCCTACTCCATTAGATGTTAATGCAATTGTATTAATACCTGCAAGAGCTCCTGCTTCATCTTTATGAAGTCTGATAGTTGTCCCCCCACTACCCACAACAGCAGCAAAGTAAGTTGAACTAGTGGTTAATCCACCAACAACCTCTTGATTGTCTGTAACATATATTACTTCCTCTGCATTTTTAAATTTATGATAAGTGGTAAATCCAATCGTAGAAGGTAGACTTGAACTTGTATTAAGAACAACTCTAGGAGAATCAGATTCAAAAGAAACTGAATGCTCTACAGATTGCATGTTTACAGAAACATCAGCTCCCGATCCACTACCACCAGTAATTTTTAGAGTTGGTTTTGATTGATAATCAAATCCAGGATCAATAATTCTAATATCTTTTAACTCTCCAGATACAGCAACGTATCCAGTAGCTCCTGTTCCAACAGAATCTTTGATGTGTAGGAATGGTGGATTAATTACATCATAGTCTCTTCCACCAGCAAGAACGTCAATACCCTTAAGTTCTCCATAATGAACTTGATCAAATGATTTGTAATTTAGAATTTCTACACCATTTACTAATATACCAGTATGACCAGGTTTAGTTTCATATACAGTTCCTGTATTGTCTGGTGGGCATACCTCTCTTAATATTTTTTGTGATGTTAAAGTTTTATTATTAAATTTAAATGGTGATATTTTATTATCAGTTACAATACCAGTTCTTGATCCATCATTATCAATGTTAATAAATTTTCCAGTATAAAGATCGGAACCACTCTTTGCAAATTTAAGTGTCGTATCATTTACTCTTTTTACAAAATAAAGACCCTCATCCATTAGAGATGATTTAACAACAAAATTGTCTATGGAGGTTCCACTACCAGGATCTACATAAGCATCATTAATTATCTGTGGTGTATAGTAAATTGCATCACCAGTATAGAATCCATGATCAAAAATAGGCACTCCAGAAGGAGTCGTTGTTGCATTTGTTATAACTTCATATTCATCACCACTAAAACTTCCACTAAAGATAATTTTACCATCACTAACACCTAATGACTGTGAACCGTATGTTGGAAGAGATGGTGAAGATACAAGTAACTTGTCGTTATTTTTTTCCTTGTAAACATTCTGTATATTTGTAGCATATGCAGATGCCTCTGGGAAGTTTATAGCATTTGTTTTAAGGATCTGCCTTTCTATTGTGTAATCTAAATCTGTGTTAATCGCACCTTGACCTTTAATAACAAAAGATCTTGCAGAAGTTAATTGGGTTATATCAGATACTGGTAAATCTCTACCATCACTACCTACTAAAACAGCAACAGATTTATCTCCTACTTTAAAGTCATGATCAGTTGTTAAGGTTATTTCATAAGTAAAATCTGAGGAGTCTTTAAGAACAATACTCTTAACTTGATATACTGGAGAAACATTATAAAACCATTCCTTCATCTTAAATCCAGTATCTCCAATTCCTAGAGTTTTTATTCTTATGGTATCATCTTTTTCAAAAAGACAGTTTGTGTTCTCATAATCAACGGTGTCTATAACGGAAGTAATTCTTACTTCAATCGTATCATCAAAATCTAAAACAGATTTTCCATATGCAAAAGTATTAATACCAATAGTCTCACCACTTAAAATGGTTTTTCCAACTCCAGTAACTCCATAGAATTGAGTTAAACTTTTTGATGTATATGAACTTACTCCTGTAGTATTATCAATATATTTAAAATACAATTCTCCAGTCGATCCAAATCCAACTGTTGAGTCTACATCAACAACAGTAATACCTGCACCTACCTCACCAATAACTCTTGTTCTGGGAGGAGTAACAAAAGTTCCATATGTAGAACCCTCTACTCTAGAATCTCTATTAAATCCTGCATCGATACTTAATTTATAAAATGTAGTTCCAGCACTAACATTAATTGGTTCAACATGAGTTATAGGAGCATATGCTTTATCAATACCTTCTCCTTGATATGCATCTTGATATAATGTAGACAACTCAAGATTCATTGGATCACCAGATATTGGCTCAACAACAAAATCTCTTGTTATTTTATAATTTGCATTAGATGGTGTAAAAAGAAATTCAGATGGTCTTATAATTTTTACATTTTCATTATATAAGGCTTTAAATAGAATCTCAAAACCTCTATCAGTTCCCTTGCTTTGATAAAAATCTTTTGACTGTTTTATAAAAATATTTTGATCTAAATCTGAAGATAATTTTCTTGATTCAAATCCTGGAGCAAGTTGATGCTTAGTTTTAACTAAAAACTCTTTAAGGAAAAGAGAACTAAGGTTTTGTATAGAATCACCTTTATTATGCTCATCTGCACTAGTAGTTTCAAATACCAATTCTTCAGGATTGGTATCACTCTGATATGAACTAACACCAACAAAACCTCTAACACACCCAGTGAAAGCAAAAGTGGTTATTCCAGTATAAGTAATAATTTCATTATTAATTTTCAACAATCCATAAGAATTTGGAAAACCCAAAGTTCCTGTAGGATTCTCTTTCATATCAACTTCAATTGTATCATTAACAATACCTATAGAAGCACCTAATCCAACATATTCAGTAAGACCAACTTGTTCACTAACCTTTGTATATTCATCAATGTTTTGAACCAAATCAATTGGTCCACCTTGATATTCTTGCCCTTGATAATATGACTTTAAAAATTCAGCAACCAATGGATAGTCGGTTCTGACATATCCAGGAAGCTGATTTTGAACAACGTTATTAAACTGAATTCTTTTTGTAGACATTTTATAGTTTTTCTATCTTAGTAGGTTGAACCAGAGGTTGAAGGACTTGTCGTAGATGTAGATGTAGTGGTTGTAGTCGTGGTAGGAGCTATAGCAGTTCCTGTTGTTGCAGCAGCAATGTTACGTCCACCAGCACGGACTAAACTACCATTCGCATAACTTGAAGAAGTAATGTAATTAGAACCAGAAGGATCTAATCCAGAAGCAATTTCATCAACAACCATTTCAAAGTTACTGTTATTAATATCTAGTTGCAAATAAAGATCCTGTAATCCAATAACATCATTAGAAAGAGGACATGCAGATATTTCAATAATAGTCTGCCCATCTTTAAGCATTCCAGATTGAACATTAATTGGATTAAGGGTAACAACTCCTTTTTTATAATCAATCGTTCCAACATTTCTTCTAACAATCGTTGGAGATGTTGAATTTATTGAAGGAACAGAAAATAGAAATAAAGATCCATTTAATTTATTTGTATTAGGAATATCTGCAATATAGACATCATTTAATATCCCTGCAATTCTAAATGCAGATGATTTAATATTATATCCACTCATTCTCTTAATATAAAATTCATTACCAAAACCAATAGAATATTCTGCAAAAGAATTTAATACAACTCTTAAATCTCTTCTCATATTAATTGTTGTAATATTAGAAGTTACAGATTCGTTACTATTATCAATAAGAGATAAAAACTTACTATATTTAAATCTAGCACCATACTTATTCATTTCTGTAGATTCTGCATACTTATTAGCATTATTTTGAATAATACTAGAAACAGATTCTGCAGATTCTGCTAGATTTGAGTTAAAATATATTTTTGAATCAACTTCTAGGTAAAGATATTTTAAATCAAGTATTTCAGGGACAATTCCTGCCACTGCATACTTCTTTAACTTCAATTTCATCTGTTCCTTAACCAAATTTGGAAGAAAATCTCCAGTTTTTGGTTTTATGCTAATAAAGACCTTTCCATATTGAGGTGGAATAAGATCTTCACCCCCAAAAACAGAAATTGACTCTGTTTCGGGGTAAATTTTTGTTGGAATTAGTGATTCATAGTCATTTGCAGTAATTGCTCTGTTTTGAGAAGCATAAATTCGTGGAGCAAACTTTCTAACCGACTCTACTGACTCAATTGTCTCTCCACCTGAAGCAATTACGCCAGTTGTAAGCAAAGAAATACCAGTTGTAACATTATAAGTGTTTGCATTGCGTGTATATTGAATTCTTCCTGAAAAATTGAAAGAACTTACTCCATTTGCAGCGTCACCACTTGAAGTAATGTAATTAATTGTTATAAAATTACCATCTTCTAGTGCTTTTCCAAAAATTCCATCTCCAAAAAATATTTCGTATCTTTCATCTTCAATTTCTTGCAAAAAATAAACTTTTGAGTCGGATTTTACATCAAAAAGACTATCTTGTGAACTATATTTCGTTTCTGTCGCAGAAGCCTCAGTTGGATTTACTGAAACTGCAATTAAATCAGTGTCAACACCAATATTTGGTAAAATAAATTTCTGATTTGGTATTCTTGCCGAATATGTGTAAGTTTGAGTTAATAAAGTTCCCTCAAAAACCTCAACATCATCAAAAGTTGCAATTCCATTTACTACAGAAGCAGTAATATCACTTAAAATTGAGAAAATAAAAGATTGTCCACCAAATGCAGTTGATGATGCTGCCACTGGACCTCTCTTAAGAGTCAAAGAAGCAGGTGCAGGGGTAATTCCCTCACAATCAACAAAGAAAGATACTGTTGCCCGTGCTGCTTGCCTTGGACGTGGTGTATAACCTATGTTTCTTGCTAGTGAAACGATGTTTTTTCTTAATGTTGCAGTATCAATGAACACTTCATTCGTTACCATGTTGGCATTGTATGAAGTAATGTATGTATTATATGCTAAAACGTCTAAAATTGTTGATAGGTTAGATCCCTCGAAGTCATAATCCGTGAAATTCGAGTTAGATTTAAGATATTCTTGTAAAGTTGATTTAACTTGGTCAAAATCCAAGTTAGAAAAATTGGCTAATGGCATTTTTATCTACTAGATTGCAAAACAAACTGTAATTCTTGTGTTGGAATCTCTGATCCAATCACATCATATGTAATAGTTACATCAAAACTGTTGTTATCATAGTCTGGAAATGCTTTTACATCATCTACTTCTACCCTTGGTTCGTAATTATCAATTGATTGACGAATTTCATCAACAATAATGGTAGCAGTAATCTCATCTATGTTCTCAAAGAGAGATTCACTAATCCTTGAACCAAAAGATTGGTTAAAGAACTTCTCTCCAGGTGTTGTAAAAACAATGTTTCGCAATGAACGGGCAATTGCGTTCTCATTTTTGATCGCAATAAGGTCATCATTCAGTGGATTAGACTGAAATGTCATACTTATGTCTTTAAAACCTTGACTGACCCGTTCTATTGGCACACTAATACGGCGATTATTGTTTATTTATTAAGGATTGCAAACGATTGTTTCAAATAATCATAGTTTGGTCGTCATATTCAAGTTCATCCTCCTCAAAATCCCCAAAAATCTCACTTTGTACTAAATCATCACGTTTTTTAGGAGTAAGACGGTCATGCGAAACCTCTCTTAACATCTTTTTCTTGGAGTTTTCCATAATTTTAGTATGTTTTTACTATTTAACAATAAAAAAAGGGGGATTGCTCCCCCCGTTGTTTATTTTCCTTGTCCTCGGTACTTCTTTTTTGCTTTATTGCGAGAAGTTGCGGATAGGAGTG